>Ga0209517_10001886_pt1 | contig 30662 bp, 21 predicted proteins | sample PeaSoiMetSII2010_FD_187695 | JGI IMG/M metagenome (GOLD analysis project Ga0209517, IMG submission 187695) | Peat soil microbial communities from Weissenstadt, Germany - SII-2010 (SPAdes) (version 2) | ecosystem: Environmental > Terrestrial > Soil > Wetlands > Peat | place: Germany...
CGTCCACGCCGATCTTCTGCGAATAAATTTGCCAGAGCGGAGCGTGCGCCTGGATTTTGCGATAGCGCAGCGGCTGCGTGATGGTCGGGTCGTCCACTTCGCTGTGGCCGTGCTTGCGATAGCCGATCAGATCGATCACCACCGGGCTCGAGAATTCGTAGCGGTACTCGGCAGCGATGCGGCCGACGCGCACGACGGCGTCAGGATCTTCGGCATTGACGTGGAAGATCGGAATGGGCAGCCGCTTGGAGAGATCGGAAGAGAATCGCGAAGAATGCGATTCAGCGGGCACGGTCGTGAAGCCGATGAGATTGTTGACGATGATGTGGATTGCGCCGCCGACCGTGAAACCCTCGACGCCGGCCATGTTCAGCGTCTCGGCCAAAATGCCCTGGCCGGCGAACGCGGCATCACCATGCAAGAGAATGGGCAGAACGCGGCGGCGGCCTTGGGCGCCGATGCGCGTTTGCTTGGCTCGGGCGCGGCCCGTGGCTACTGGATCAACCGCTTCGAGATGGCTGGGATTCGAGACGAGATGCATGGCAATGCAGCGGCCGTCGGACGTGAAGTATTCGCCCGTTGCGCCAAGATGGTATTTCACGTCGCCACCGCCGAGAACGCTGCGCGGATCAACATCCTCGAAACGGGCGAAGACTTCCGCGGCGGCGCGGCCGATGGTGTGGACCATCACGTTCAGGCGGCCGCGATGGCTCATGGCTACGACGCCTTGCTCGGCGCCGAGGCTGCTTCCGGCATCGAGGATGGAATCGAGAAGAGGGATAAGTGCGGAATTGCCTTCTAGCGAATAGCGCTTGGTGCCGAGATAGCGCGTTTGTAGGACTTGCTCGAAAATTTCGGCGCGGACGAGGCGCTCGAGAATGCGCGCGCGGTCGGGGGCCGGGGCTTCCGATTCCATGCGCTGGGCGATCCAGCGGCGGCGATCGGCGTCGGGGATGTGCATGAATTCTACGCCGATGGTGCCGCAATAGAAGGCGCGGGCTGCGGTGGCGTCTTTGCCGGTGATTTCTAACTCGGGCATGGCGACGGGTTGAAGGTCGCCTAGCGGATCTAGATCGGCTTGGAGATAGCCCCAGCGGCGGAAGGAGTCGAAAGTGGCTTCGCGCTTGGTTGAGGCGGATTCGGCTTCTGCGGTTGCTTGGGCGCGAGGCATTCGTGGGTTCTCCGGAGTGAGAGAACATTATAAACGGAAGCGGGGAGTTCTTGCGATTTCCGGGGGGGAGAGCATCTCGCGAAGCGGCGCAGTGGCGCGAGGGAGCTTGAGAGCTGCGTCAAAGGCCCAGCGCTAAAGCGCATCGTCAGCGGCAGAGTTTTTCTCGGAGCGCTGAAGCGCTCCTCCCCCGCATGAATGCGGGGGCTCCCACCGAAATGCAAAGGCAGCGCCAAAATGCGGGGGGATTTGGTCAGCGTGGAATTCCATAAGAGAGCGGACGCACCGCAGAGACGCTGAGGGCGCAGAGATCACCGCAGAGAGCGAAGCGCAGGGAGGCGCGGAGTCACGAGCGGAGAGGGGAGCGGAGTTACTTTGATGGCGAGCCGGCGGCTTGGGTTTGGAATTTTTGTTGGGTGGAGTCGGCTCGGGCGCCTTCGCGGAATTGTTTGAATGCTTCGAGGATTTCCTGGCCGTAGAGTTCGGTTTTGCGGACGCCGAAGCCGAAGACTTGGCGGAGTTCGGCTAACGAGGTGGGGCGCTTCTCGCAGAGATCGTCGAGGGTCGTGTCGTGCATGACTATGAACGCGGCGATGGTTTGGCGTTGCGCGGTCTGGCGGCGCCATTCGCGGAGATAGGCGCGCAGCTCGGCTAGATCGGCGGCCACTGGCGCGGGCAGCGTGACTTTTGGCGGGGCAGCGGATGCTGTTGATGCACGCATTGGCGCCGAAATTGGCGCATGGCTGTATGCCGGAATTGATGCGGGAATTAGAGCAGGAATCGGCGCGCTCTTTGGCGGCCGTTGCGCTTTCGATCTCTTGCGCGGCTTCGGCGGCAACGGGCTTATTAGCCAATCGGGGATATAGCCGCAGACGTCGCATGCGCCGCAAGTTTCCCACTTTGTTTTCTCGCCGAAATGGGAGCAGATGCGTTGGTGGCGGCAGGCATTGGATTCGACGAAATCGCGAATGGTGTTGTAGCGCTGCCAGGCGCGCTCTTTCTCGGCCGCATCGTTAATCTGCGAAATGAAGTGCCCGAGTAGGCCGGCATCGCGCGGTTGCCATAGCAGAAGGCAATCAGTGGGGCGGCCATCGCGGCCTCCGCGGCCTGCTTCCTGGTAATACTGCTCGATGGATTTGGGCAGCGAGAGATGAATCACCGCGCGAACGTCGGCCTTATTTATTCCGAGACCGAAAGCGACCGTGCCGACGATTACGCGGACATCGCCGGCCATCCAGGCTTCCTGATTGCGGCGGCGCGTGGGAGCTTCCATTTTGCCGTGATAGCCGAGGGCGTCGATGCCATTGGCCTTGAGCGCTTCCACGGTTTCTTTCACGCGGACGATGGTCGGCGAGTAGACGATGATGCTGCCTTCGGGATGCGCGCGAATGGCGTCCACGAACTGAGAGAACTGCGTGTCGGCGTCGCATTGGCGGACGATGTAGTTCAAATTCTGACGATAGAAGCTGGCGATGTATTTGTCAGGGTCGCGAAGCTTGAGCTGCTCGATGATGTCGTGGCGGACGTGCTGCGTGGCGCTGGCGGTGAAGGCTGCTAGCGGGCGATCGGGAAAGTGGATGCGCAGGCTACTGAGCTGGCGATATTCGGGGCGAAATTCGTGGCCCCATTCGGAGATGCAGTGAGCTTCATCGATCACGAAGAAGGAAACGGGGACGTGCTGCAGCCAGGCCATGGTGGGACGCTGCGCGATGCGTTCGGGAGAAAGATAGAGCAGGCGGTAACGGCCTTCGGCCGCCTGGTCCATGATTGCGCTGGCTTCTTTTTTGGCTACGAAGCTATTCAAGACCGCGGCTTCGATGCCCATCTGGGCGAGTTGGGCGGTTTGGTCCTGCATGAGGGCGATCAGGGGAGAGACCACGATGGCGGTGCTCTTCGGCGCGAGGGCGGCAGGTAATTGATAGCAGAGCGATTTGCCACCGCCTGTGGGCATGATTGCGCAGGTGTCTTTTCCCGCGATAAGACTGCGGATGATGCGCTCTTGCATGGGGCGGAAGGAGTCGTAGCCCCAGTAGCGGCGGAGAGGCTCGAGAAGATTGATGGGCGCGGGCATCAAGTCAATATAGGGGATGCGGGTTTGCGCGTCTATTGAGGAAAGTACGGATTGGGGACGCTATTGGTTTGGCTGCGTGGTCCGCGCGAGATCGGTTGCCTTGGCAGATTTTGCGCTCGTCGGATGCCGGCGGGGACGCCGGCGCTACTGAGTTGGCCAGGCGTCCAGTAAGCGGCGCAGAAGGACTAACTGACCTAGATGATAGGCGTTGTGATCGATGATTAGCAGGGCTTGGCGGAGGATGGTTTGGCCGGAGCCGTGCGGGATTTTCGCGAAGAGATCGGTTTGTGGATCGAGGATGAGTTTGCGCATTTCTTCGACGTCGTGGTGGAAGGCGCGCACGCTTTTGTCCCAGGTGGCATCATCCGGGGGGGCGGGAGTCGGCGGCCAATAGCCCAGTGGAAAATCCGGGGAGATATGCTTGGCGTCGCGGCTGAATTCTAGGATGTCCCATTGAGCGAGGCGCAGATGCTCGAGCAATTGCCACGCGGTGTGCGGCGAGCCTACGAATTTCGCGCCCCGGAGCTCGGGCGGCATTTCGGCGAAAGAGTCGCGCCAGGAGGCGTGGGCCTCGCTGGTCTCGAGACATTTTGCCAATTGCAGGCGCAGAGCGTGGCTGGAGTCCGGCTGGGCTTGCTTGGGTTGTGTTGGTTTTGCGGATCGGGTTCGTGACTTCGGCTGCTTTCTTTTGCGCTTGGCCATGGGTGCCTCCGATGTTTTTCTGCCGCTCGTGATTTGATGCTTGGGGCGGGTGCGCGACGCAGAATCCTGATGATTCGATCTTGGGTGGCTGAGATCCTTCGCTTCGCTCAGGATGACAACGATTTTACTTATTCGCAGGCAGTGAATGGAGCGCACAGACAGTGCTGGGCATCTTTGAGGCGCGGCTTGGCGAGGACCGGACGAGACGCCGCGTGAACGGCGAGACGGCGCAATCATAGCTCGCGGTCAATCAACACCGCGATACGCGAGGAAGTAGTGACCCGTTGCCCCAGCTGCTGCGTTTGCGACGCTACCGCGATTACGCGGACGCGCCGGTGGCGCTGCCACCAGCGCCCATCGTCCGCCGCTGCTGAAAACATTCGCGGCAGTAGACGGGGCGCCCCTGTGTGGGCTTAAACGGAACCGTGGTTTCCTTCCCGCACTGCGAGCAGACAGTCTTGGTTTCGACGCGTTGAACGCCGTTCGAAGCCGAAGACCCGCCCTGCGCGCGGGTAGCTTTGCAAGCCTTGCACCGCTTGGGCTCGTTCTTGAAGCCCTTGTCGGCGAAAAACATCTGTTCGCCGGCGGTGAAGACAAACTCCGCCCCGCAGTCCGCGCACTTCAGGACTTTGTCATGAAATTCCATGGGCCGCTCCGTGGCCTGGCTAGGACAGGTCAGGCGGCGCGACAGGCCATGTCAGACGAAACTGGGACCTGGGGAAGGAAACGGATCCCGTTGGCCGGCTGGCACGATATTGCCTGAGGAAACCCAATGGGTTGGATCGCCTAATCCTGCTCACGCCGCTGCTTTTTGCGGAGGCGTTTACGCGAGAGGGCGGCTTTGGCACGACGCCGCTCACCGGGCTTCATGAAGTAAGAGTGCTTCTTGATTTCCTTGATGATGTCTTCGGATTGCACTTTCCTCTTGAAGCGACGGAGAGCGTTCTCGAGAGACTCACCCTCCTGAATGACAACTTCAGCCACGCGTATTCACCCCCATCCCGGATCGAGTAAATTAAATGTTCTGGTAAGGCACTAATTATAACCGGCTTTCCCCAAAACCGGCAATGCGTGCTGGTTCTATCCTTGCCAGAACTCGAAGTCAAGTGATAATTGAGGAGATACTCGCTCTTCGAGGATCGTTGGGCTGCGTGATTACCAGTTTAGTACTCTTGGCTTGGGGAGCCATGAGTACGGTCCGAGCGGTTCGATCATTCGCACAACATTATTGCGCAGCGCTGACGCAGCCGGCTGCGTCAAATTCCTGCAGCTTGCGGGTGGCTTCGTCGTTCCCTTTTTGTGACGCCGCCAGGAGCAGGACTCGGCCTTGCGCGCAGTTTTGCGGGACGCCATCGCCGCGGATGTAGAGATCGGCGAGCACAATATTTGCGGCAGTATCGCCCTTGCGAGTCGCGGCCCAGAGCCACTGCGCGGCGGTGGAAGCATTACGCCCACTGCCGTCTTCGCGCAGGTAGGCGAGCGCCCTTGCGAATTCCGACGTGGAGGGCCTGGTGAACACTGGCGTTTCCGTGCGTACAGGCTCGGTCCGCGCAGGCGCGGGCGCCGCGACGCGAGCTTTCACTATGCGTGCCGGAGTCTTCTTCGGCGGCGGGCTGGGCTCGGCCGGCGTCTCGCGCTGGGTGAATTCGGGGGTCGCGTTCGCGGTGAAATAATTCGCGGGGGAATTGAATTTGTCGCGGTAGCTGAACATCAGCAGCCCAATGAGCAGGACGGCAGTAATTCCCAGCAGGATGCGAATGTCGCTCGAAGTCGGCTCCACGGGAACGACGGTGGAGATAGCCGTCGAGGAAGCGCGCTTGGTGGCGCTTGCCGCGTCCGTGATCTTGCTGCGGAACGACTGCAGCAGCTCGAGCTGACGCCAATTGCGTGCGGGGCGCGAAGCGCGCTTGGCTGCCGGTTCTACGCGAACGAAGTTGGATGAAAGCTGCGGCGAAAGTCTTTTTGTGACGGTTGCTTTACGCGCCAGCTTGCCGCGGAAAGTCTGCAGTAGCCCGAGTTGCCGGAACTGGCGCGCGGCGCGCCTGGTGCGATCCACGGATGTCGAAGCAGCGGCTTGCGTGGCGCGAGTTGCGCGCGCAGCCGTTGCCGCCAGCGCTGCGACTGCATCGCGGGAAAATCGCGCGGTCGACGTCACGGCAGTGTTAGCAGCGCCTACGATTTCTGACAACGCGGAGGCGAAGCTCTGCCGAATCGCGAGTATGTACTCGCGCATTCGGGAGCCTACCTTGGGGCGCCAACTTTCACGGACCACCGGCGATTCGGCCGCTCGCCATGGCGCTCCCGCGGACCACGGACGAACGTCGATTTCAATTTGCGGGACGGGTTCAGCTATTTGCTCTGCAACGAGCTCCGGAACCTGCGCCGCCGGCTGAGGGGCCGGCTCGATGATCACCGGCGAGGAATTGGACACGGCAGCGGCCGGAGGAAGCTCGGGAGGAACAGTCAAAGGCCATTCTGAATCCTCGGAGGCGATAGCATGACGGAGCATCGACAACATTCCGCTGACGCGGTTCACGGTTAGCCCGAATTGCGCGAATTTATTTTCCGAAGCTGGTTCCGATCGCGGAACGGGCGGGGAATCCGGCCGAGCGTCGCGTGCCGGCCGCGGCGGAATTTTCGCAGTGTGGGGCGAAGGAAGAGGGGCGCGGCGGTGAATGGGAGGAATCGAGGCGCCCATCGAAGGCTTTTTCGGAAAAGTGTCTCGCGACAGATTCGCTGGGGCGCTCGCACGGAATTCCGGAGCGGGCGGGATCGGCTGAAGGTTGTCGAGAGTGGCCGGAGACCTCGCGAACAGCTCTTCGGGATGGGGACGCTGGAGAGATGTAAGGATGTTATCCAAAAGACTCTCGAGTGGGCCGGGATCGGTGTGCGGCAGATTTTGAAGCTGCCCCTCGAAATCGTTCTCTGGCGAGCTGTCCTGGGATTGGAGCTCAAGGTGAGATACGGATTCCGGCGGCGGCTCGTCGAGTTTTGCCGGGGGAGTGTCCACGGACACGCCGACGAGCCGCTGGCGGGAGAGCCAAGTGCGCAATTGCGCGCGCGCCTGTTTGGACGGCTGCGTGAATTTCAATCCGCCGCAGCGCTTGGTGTCGTCAATCCATGCCAGCTCGCCGGAAACTTCGATATGGTTTGCCGAATCGAGCACGAACCAGAGTTGAATGCGTCCACGCTCTTCGACCGGCGCGACGACTTGAAAGCGGAGGCCGGATTCGCAGACGTCCACGAGAGTGCCGCCGTTATCGGGCTCGAATTTGACGTAGGTGAGTCCGGTTGGTTTCGCTCTCGGGGCGCGACGCCGCTCAGGCGGGTAATTTGCCTGCTGCTTGGCCGGCCCGGAGAACGCCGGTTGATCTGGTCCCGTAGAGGGCACTGCTCATCCTTGACCACCGCAAGCTCGCCGCGCGGCTGGCGGGGTAGAATAAAAATAGCGCGCTCGAGTGGGCGCAAATATGCTACTCAATCAGCAAGCAATCCGGCAACCAATGATTTGGCCGAGGTTTAGCAGCTTTTTGCAGGCCGCAAGTGACAGCAGGGGCGCAGAGCTTAGCAGCATTTTGCGCAATAGCGAGAAAGAATTGCGCAATCCTGCCCGAACAGAACTAGAATAATTGTCCCCGGCGGTGGAATTTCATGGGGCGGATGGTTTATGTCGGCGATGCGCGAAGCGCTGGGAGTATTGCTCGCGGGAGGGCAGGGCGAGAGGCTCTGGCCATTGACGCGCGACCGCGCGAAGCCTGCCGTGCCATTCGGCGCGGTGTACCGGATTATTGACATCACCCTCTCGAATTGCCTCAACAGCGATCTGCGCCGCGTTTTCGTCCTAACGCAGTACAAAGCGCTGAGCTTGAACCGGCACGTGCGGCGCGGTTGGTCGTCGCTGATGGGACATGGCGACTTCATGGAAGTCCTGCCGCCGCAAATGCGCGTCTCGACGCACTGGTATCAGGGCACGGCCGACGCGGTCTATCAGAATATCTACTCGATCGGCAGCGAAGCTTCGAGCTACGTTTTCATTCTTTCGGGCGACCACATCTACAAGATGAATTACCGGAAAATGCTCGATCAGCATCGCGATTCCGGCGCCGAGGTGACTTGCGCGACACTCGAAGTGGATGTGGAGGAGGCGGCGCGGCGCTTCGGCGTGATTGAAACCGATCAGAATTGGCGGATCATCGGATTCGAAGAGAAGCCTGCCAAGCCGAAGCCTTCGCGGATTCATCCCGGCAAAGTGAACGCTTCGATGGGCGTGTACATATTCAATACGCAGCTTCTGGTGCCTATATTGATAGCAGATGCCGAGGACACGCAGTCGAGCCACGATTTCGGGAAAGATATCATCCCGAAGATTCTGGGAAAGCATCGCGTGTTTGCTTACAACTTCCGCGATGAAAATAAGAAAGAGACTTCGTACTGGCGCGATGTGGGGACGATTGACGCCTACTACGAAGCCAATATGGATTTGGTCGCCGTGTCGCCGGTGTTCAACCTCTATGACAAAGGCTGGCCGCTGCATACTTGGCAGCAGCAATATCCGCCGGCGAAATTTGTTTTTGCCGATCCGGATCGCATGGGCATCGCGCTGGATTCGATCGTGGCGGGCGGCTCGATTGTTTCGGGCGGCCGCGTGAAGGGCTCGGTGCTGGGTTACGACGTGCGCGTGAACAGTTACTGCGATGTCGAAGATTCGATCATCTTCAATCACGTAACCGTGGGCCGGCATTCGCGCATACGGCGCGCCATCATCGATCGCCACGTGAGCCTGCCTGAAGGCACCGTGATCGGTTACGATGTAGAAGCCGATCGCAAGAAGTATCAGATCACTGATGACGGCGTCGTGATCGTCGTGCGCCAGGAATCCATGCTCGAAGAGCCAGAGTAGAACGCAGGATTTTTTAGTTTTCGCTGTCATCCCGAACGAAGTGAGGGATCTGCATTTTCTGATTCGATGAAACGAGTACGGCGCCAAGCGATTCTCTGAATCCCCTTCACAGCACGCCGACGAAATTCTCGGGAGCTTAGGAATGTCCACAAAAATTCAGTCTGTGCACGGGCGCGAGATTCTCGATTCGCGCGGCAATCCGACGGTCGAAGCCGATGTTGTACTCGAGGGAGGAATTCGCGGGCGCGCGGCCGTGCCGTCGGGAGCCTCGACGGGCGAACACGAGGCGCTTGAGCTGCGCGATGGCGATAAGTCGCGCTATGGCGGCAAAGGAGTATTGAAGGCCGTCGGGAACATCAACACCGCGATTGCAAAAGCGGTTGCTGGATCGGACGCCGGCGATCAAAAGGCGCTCGATCAGAAGATGATCGATCTCGACGGCACGCCGACCAAAGGCAAGCTCGGTGCGAATGCGATCCTCGCGGTTTCGATGGCGGCTGCGCGCGCGGCCGCGACCGCCGCCGGATTGCCGCTTTACAAATATCTCGCGCGGTATTCAAGCGATCAGTCGGCAAACAAGCTTCCCGTCCCGATGATGAATATTCTGAACGGCGGAGCGCACGCCGATAATTCTGTGGATGCTCAGGAATTCATGGTGATGCCGGTTGGCGCGCCGAGTTTTCATGAAGCGCTGCGCTGGGGCGTCGAAGTGTTTCACGCGTTGAAGGCTGTGCTGCACAAAAATGGCTATTCGACCGCGGTGGGAGATGAGGGCGGCTTCGCGCCGAATTTGAAATCGAACGATGAGGCCATCGAGAGAGTTCTCGAAGCGATTACCGCAGCGGGATACAAGCCGGGCGAGCAGATTGCCATCGCCATCGATCCGGCGGCGAGCGAGTTTTACGACAAGACAAAAAAGAAATACGTTTTCAAGAAATCCGACAAGTCCGAACGCACATCGGAGCAGATGATCGCGTTCTGGGAGAATTGGGTGCGGCAGTATCCGATTGTTTCGCTCGAGGACGGCCTTTCCGAGGAAGATTGGTCCGGCTGGAAATTGTTAACGCGCGATCTGGGGAAGAAGCTGCAGTTGGTGGGCGACGATATTTTCGTGACGAATCCTGAAATGTTCGCGCGCGGCATAGGCGAGAAAATCGGCAACGCCATTCTCATCAAGTTGAATCAGATCGGCACGGTGACGGAAACCATTGCCGCCATCGAGATGGCGCGCAAAGCCGGCTACGCGTCGGTGGTATCGCACCGCTCGGGCGAGACCGAGGACACCTTCATCGCCGATTTCGCAGTAGGTCTCGGAACTGGCCAAATTAAGACGGGGTCAGCCTCGCGCACTGATCGCATCTCCAAATACAATCAACTCCTGCGCATCGAAGAAGAATTGGGCGCCAGCGCGAAGTTCCTTGGTCGCTCCGCGCTCGCTGGTCGCTCCTAGAGTAGCGCCGGCGTCCCCGCCGGCATCTTACGACGGACAAGTGCGGCAAAGGCTGTAAGCGTCCGCGGAGCGCCGTGTCAAAAAGCCTCGCTAGTTGCGCTGAGTGATCCGCGCGTGAGTTCTGCATGTGGCAGGTTGGTGCTCGTCGGATGCCGGCGGGGACGCCGGCGCTACCGCCGAAGCTGCGCCGTAGGCGCTGCAACTCCAAATGACTTCGCTTCATTTCATCTCGTTTTTGTAAACGACTCCTTCTTTCATTACGAAGCTGACGCTATCCAGCGCTTTGATATCCTTCAGCGGATCACTCGTCACTGCGATCAGATCTGCATATTTCCCGGGCTCAATGCTGCCGATGCGGTCGCTCCATCCCAAAAGCTCGGCGGCGCTCGAAGTTGCCGTGCGAATGGCCTGCATCGGAGTCATGCCGTATTCCACGTAGTAATGAAATTCCTGCGTTTCATTCATCTCCGTCCAGGCGAAGCCGCCGGCATCCGTGCCGAAGACGATCTTCACATTTTTCTTCAGCGCGCGGCCGAATGCGTCGCGCTCCGTGTTCACCATCTTGATCCAGTTGCCGCCGCGTCCCGGAGCTACGGCTGCACCGACCATCACGGTCGGCACCCAGTAAGTTCCTTTGCGGGCGATTTCATCAATTTCTGCGTCTGTCAGGCCGTCGCCATGCTCGACCGAATCCACTCCGGCGCGTAATGCCGCGGCGATGCCGTCTGAGCCGATGGCGTGCGCGGCAACGCGATGCCCCAGCCGATGGGTCTCGTCCACAATCGCGTGGGCTTCTTCGTCCGTGAAATTCACGATGCTATGAAGCACTCCATCGGCTTCATAGTGATAGCCGTGATCGGAGTAATATTTGATCCAGTCCGCGCCATGCGAGAGCTGCTCGCGCACGGCGAGCCGAGCGCCTTCCACGCCGTCAACCGGCTGCACACCGTGCGGCAATTCCAGTTCCCACGAAAAGCCGAGCAGCGGATACATTCCTGTGGGCGCCATCGCGCGCGTCGAGACAAACATTCGCGGCCCGGGCACTTCGCCGCGGTTGATCGCCGTCTTCACGTCCACGTCGGCGTACATTGCGCCCTCGGTTTCCAGATCGCGCAGCGCCGTGAAACCGTGGTCTAGGGCAATCTTCGCATTGCGCGCAGCGAGAATCGCGCGATAGGGAATCGATTGCTTCAGAAGCTGCACGTCGTAATCCTCTTCGGTGACGTCGCCCTGCAAGAGAATGTGCGTATGCGCATCGATTAGGCCTGGCAGCACGGTGGCGTTCGAGAGATCGATCACCTCGACTCCCGACGGTGGAGAGCCGCCTGGCGTCACGCTCGTAATCTTGCCGTCTTCGATCAAGATAAGCGCGTTGGCGACTGCGTTGTCGCTCTTCCCGTCAATCAGCTTGCCGGCGCGAATGGCGACGTTCTTCTTGGCCGCCGGCGATGCGGAACTCTGCGCCAGGCCCGCTGCGGCCAGGATCAGAGTCAGCGCGCACGCCGTCGCTGTCATTCGTTTCACATCGTGTCGAATCATTTTTCACCTCGCGTTGGATCGAAAATCTGAAGGGGCCTATCGGTCCTTTGAAGCCGGCCTGTCATCGTCATCCGCGTCTGCCGGAAACACGTTGTGCTGCGGCGGAGGCATGGGCCGCTCGCCCATGCGATCGCGCCAGAGAATCTCGTTCAATTTCGCAGCGTCGGCCTGATCCGCATGGCTGAAATCCATCATTTCAGATTCCTTCGCGCCGGGCGCGTTCGGTGAATTCATCTGATAAATCAGGCCATTATCGCGATTGCGATAGTTGGCACGAAATGACGCATGATGTCCGTCGCCGGAGAAAAGAGAGGCAATCACGGGCGCCTCGGCGTCATTGTGATTCATAGGCGGAAGTCCCAGCAGCGCTTCGAGTGTGCGCACCATGCTCACGGTGGTGTAGAAGCCGCTCTCGACAAAAGGCTTCGCGGTCGAAGCCGGCGAATACGCGCTGATCAGCAGCGCCGTGCTGCGATGCGCGTCCACGTGATCGGGGCCGTCCTGCGCGTCATCTTCGAGAATCAAAATCGCCGTGTCCTGCCAGTACGGACTGTTCGAAACCGCTTCGACGATCCGGCCGACGGCTAAATCGTTATCGGCGACTGCCGCCGCAGGCGTTGCGTAATTCGGGTGCGTGCCGGAGGTGTGATCATTCGGAATGCGCAGCATCACGTAATTCGGCAGCGTCGCGCCTGTCCCCTCCTTGCGCGCGCGCACGAAGCCCTCGAATTCATTCAGAAACTCATCCACGCGAAGCTGGTCTGGAAATTGCGTTTCGAAATCCGGGAAGCGCGGATCGAAATGATTCCGCAATTCCGGCTTGGTCGCAATATTTCTGGCAATAAGCGGCACCGGCCAAGGCCAGGGGCTCGGCGAGCCATGCGGCTGGCCGAAATTCGCAGGCAGCGGCTCACCTTTCTGGATTGCCGCCTTGGGACAGGAATGTCCGGCCGGCGAAGGCATGCCTTGCCTTGGCGATGCTGTCTTTTCGAGCTCATTACACCACTTCGTGGTCACAAATTCGCCGTAATGGCGATAGCTCAGCCGGTGCTGCGCGACGTCGGTCCAGATGTATCCGGTTCCCGTCTCGTTCACATCGGGCATGTCGTTCTCGAGAGGAATCAGATTCGCATTCTCGCCCTCGTAATCGTAAGTGCGTTCTTCATTATTGCGATAGCCGGGCTGAATCGCTTTCTCCAGATAATCGCTAGCAATCGCGGCCGTGGACCAATTGTGGCCGTCGCCGGAAACCTCGCCGCTGTCGTAGAAATTGTCGAGGATGCCAAACTCGCGCGCGAGCTGATGCTGATTCGGCGTGATGTCCTCGCCGTACATCGTGAGCGATGGATCGCCGTTCGCGCCTTTCAGATCTCCGAAGATCTGATCATACGTGCGATTTTCCTTGATGATGTATATCACATGATGAATCAGGCTTTTCCCTTCAGGGAAGGGCAGCCGCTGATCAGCGCCGGTTCCGAAATTCGTAGCCGCCACTGTTTTCGTCGTCTCCGGCAGGTTGCGCTCGATCTCCTTCACATTCACGGTGGCAAGCGAGCCGTGGAGCAGTTCGAAAATGTAATCGTACTTGCCGTTGTTGCCGCTCCCGTCGGGATGCAGGACGTGGTTCGTCGGCGCGGTGCCGCGCCCCTTGCCGCACGCGATGATGAGTTCATCGCCGTGTAGCGCGAGCGCTTGTGGATACCACTCAGTTGGAAAAAATCCAAGCGGTTCCCGCGGCGGCAGCTTTGCCGGAATTCGGCCCGAGCGCGCCGCGCCGCTTTGATTTTCGGACGCATCGAGAACTGCGATAGCATTTGCGCCCGAATCGGCAACGTATAGCCGCGTTCCCGCGCTGTTCAGTGCCAGCGCCACGGGCTCGACGCCGAGGAGCTTCTGCCCCGGCAGCCGTGCGGAGAGATATGCCTTGACGCCGCCGGACTTCGTGTCGATCACCGCCACGTCGTCTGAATTTGCGAGCGCCACATAGAGCCGTGAATCATCGGCGTTGAGCAGCAGCGCCGTCGGATGCGAGCCCGAGGCCGTATGCGACACCGGCCTGTGCAGCGGAATCATTCGCGCGAGCGTGTTGTGAACGAGATCGATGTCGGCAACGCGAGACGAATTCCACAGGCTGACGTAAGCGCGGCTGCCATCGCGTGTGACCGCCACTCCGTACGGATACGATCCTGGCACCACGCGCTCCGTGCTGAGATCGAAGCGATGCAAAATCCTCCCGGACGCGGCGTCGAGCAAAATCGCCTCATCGGATAAATTCGCGGCGACGAGAAGTTGATCTCCGCCGGCCCTCTTCACGACGCCTATTCCCGCAGGGTAGGGAATTACCTCGTTTGGTTTCAGTTTTTTATTCAGCGGCGCAGCGACTTTTTGTTCCGCCACCGTCTCAAGTGGTAGCTTGAAGAATTTCTCCGGCGCGATTTTTCCGGAATCAAACGAGTAAACGATGATGCCGTTGCCCAAGCTCGCTTTTTCCGTGGCGGCAGGATCGGTCAGCGAGCCGACCGATGCATACACATGACGTCCGTCGGAGCTGAACGCTAGCCCGAGAAAGTACGATTGATGGGCGTCGAGATCGAGCCGCTCGTCTGGAAAATCCGCGATCGTCTTCGATGCCAGATCGAGCACTGCGAGCGATTGTTTGAACCAGGATTCGGCCGTGCCGTAGCCGCCATTCAACGCGACGGCGTATTTTCCATCCGGGCTGAGAACCAGATTCGCGGGGAAGCTGTTCACTCGCCGGGGCCGGCCGGGGATCGCCGCGGCGAGCCGCTTGCTGGTCGGGAGTTTCTGCTCGGCCGCGCGGTCATCGCGATCCTGGCCGGATAGATCAGCCGCAAGTCCCGCGCCAATCACTGCAGCGAATATTGCGATGAAAATTCCGAGGCGATGGCGGGGCACAGGCCCGCGGAAAGTGAAAGCGGCCTGCATCCTATTCACGCGGCTCCGCGAATCGATCATGCCAAAGGAGCGCGGCTAGCCATCGGCCGGCTGGATTTTTCCGCCATCCACTCATCGATTCGCCCGAGAGCCTTCTGCAATACTGCGACGTCTCCTCCGAATCCGATGCGGAAATAGGAATCCATCCCGAGTTGGTCGCCGGGAACGATCAGCACTCCCTTCTTCGTGCGCAGCTCTTCTCCCATTTCGGCGGAGTTCCATCCGGTGTTGTAGCCGAACCAGGCAATCGCTCCGGCGCGCGGCGGAATGTGCGTCAGCAATCCTTCGTGCTTGGCGGCCCAATCACGCATGATGGGATAGTGCCGCCGAACGATGTCGCGGGTGCGCGCGATGATGCGCGCATTGCGCGCCGGCTCGAGCGCCAGAAGAGCAAGCCGCTCGGTCGGCATCGTCGGCGCCATGCTCGCGTAGTCGTGATAAGTCCAAAGTTTGTCGATCATCGCTGGCGGTCCGATGATCCATCCGGTGCGCAAGCCGGGCAAGCCATAGGCCTTTGAAAGCCCGCCGGTGCAGAACAGGCGATCGTAGCCGCCCCACAGGCTCGGAGTCGTCTCGCCCTCGAGTTCCGCGCCGCGATAAACTTCATCCGCAAGAACGTACGCGCCGACTTTCGCCGCCGCCGCACAGATCGCTTTGCACGCCTCGGCGCTCAACGTCGCGCCGGTTGGATTATTTGGATTGCACAAAGCGATGAGCTTGGTCTTGTTGGTGATCAAGCGCGGCAACTCGTCGAGGTCCGGCGCCCAGCGAAGTTTCTCGCGCAGCCAGAGCGGCTTTACGGTCGCGCCAAAAGCCTGCGCCAGGCCCTGAATCTGCACGTAGTTCGGCAGCATGAAAACAACTTCATCGCCCGGCTCGAGCAGCAGCCAGCTCACGAGAAAGTTCGCCTCCGCGCAACCCGCGGTCAATATTGCATTCTCCGCGCGCGCTCCTGGATACAGCGCCGCAATGCGCCCGCGCAATTCTTCAGTGCCGTTGGTCTGCGGATAGCCGAGCCGCAATCCGAGAAGCATTTCCGCCGCCGCGGGTTCATCGAGCAGGTCGCGGATCACCATCGGCTCGACGCCGCTCTCGGAAATATTCAACTCGACGCGATTTTCCCAGACCGACTGCCAGCGCTCGAGTTCAAACGGTGCAATCTGCATTGGAGGCCTCTCGATTGAGCAATTCTGCCGGATTCAGCGAGATGTGGATTAAACCGCAATGCAGGCCAAACCGAAAGTAAATTCAGTGCCGCGCTGTTTGTAGGGGAGGGTCTTTAGCCCGCCCGCAATTCGGCCCTCTCGCGCCATCAGTCGATTCCGTATTGCTCGACGCGACATCAAGCGAGAGAATGTCGCAGGTCCCTGGGAGCCCTAATGAAATATGCAGTAGGAGTCGCCAGCCTCGCCATCGTCTCGCTCTTAGTTGCGGTCTCAAGCGCCCGCTGGCGAGTTGAGCCGATCTCCGCGGCCGAAGCCCCCGACAATACGCCGGTGACGCTGCGGTTCGCCGTCTCGGGCGATTCCCGCAATTGCGGCGACGTGGTCATGCCCGGCATCGCTGCAAAAGTGATCGCAGATCAAGCCGCCTTCTACTGGCATCTCGGCGACTTCCGCGCCATTTATACCTTCGATGAAGATATGCAGCACGAGCCTGAGCACCTCGCCAAGCCCATGACCATCTCCGCATACCTGACTAACGCTTGGCCCGACTTTCTCGAAAATCAGATCGTGCCGTTCGGAAACCTTCCGGTTTTTCTCGGCATCGGGAATCACGAAACCAGTCCGCCGAAAACCCGCGCCGAATTGATCCCCCAGATTGCCGATTGGCTTGATGCTCCCATTCTTCGCGAGCAGCGGCTTCGCGACGATCCCCGAGACTATCGCCTCAAGACCTACTACCACTGGATGATGGCGGGCGCAGATTTCATCAATATGGATAACGCGACGCCCGAACAATTTGACGCGGCGCAGATCAACTGGTTCGAAGGCGTTCTGGCGCGCGATGATGCCAATAGCGCCGTCAAGACAATCGTCGTGGGCATGCACGAGGCGCTGCCCGACAGCATATCCGCCGGCCACAGCATGAACGAATCTGCCACCGGCACAGAGAGCGGCCGGCGCGTTTATCAGGATTTGCTTCGAGCGCAAAACGACGCTCACAAGCGCATCTATGTTCTCGCCAGCCATTCTCACTACTATATGGAAAATGTTTACAACACTCCGAGCTGGCGCGCGCATGGCGGAGTCTTGCCCGGCTGGATTGTCGGCACTGCGGGCGCGGTTCGTTATGCGTTACCCGACGACCGTTCGGGCGCTCGCGCGGCAATGACGAACGTCTATGGCTATCTTTCTGCCACTCTGCATGCCGACGGCGGAATCGGCTTCGAATTCCGAAAGCTCAATGAAAAAGATATTCCCGCTTCCGTCGCCAGCCGTTTCACGCCGGATTTCGTCCACTGGTGCTTCGCGGAGAATTCCAACGCTCGCACCGACGCCGACGTGCATTAGCCATTGCGGCGCGACGCGTTCGATATGCGTAATCGTCTCCGATAAAAATTCGGCACTGAGCCATGTCGCGATATAATCAATGCATGGCCAGAGGATGGGAAAGCAAAGCCGTTGACGCCCAGATCCACGACGCTTCCGAGTCCCATAAAAACAATAACCCACGGAATCTTTCACCCGAACAAATCGACATAGTTCGTCAGAGGAAAGTCCTCGAGTTGTCGCGCGTGCGCGTGGCGAGTGACCTCGAGAACAATCCGGAACCGCGCTATCGCACCCTGCTGCTCCGCGCTCTCGAAGACTTAGACGCACAACTCGCGCGTCTCAAAGCCGCCGGCTAACCAACTTCGCGCCGGTCGCCGCCAGCACCTTGTCCATATGCCGCTGGGGCGGCTCTGCGTGCGTCCTCCAAGCTGCCGGTTTCCTCCCCGCTCGATCCTCCATTCGCCGGTAACCAGCCGCCACTCGCCGATTTCCCCACGACATGTTCGACGCCCGCGACTAACCTCGCCTCATGAACAGTGAAACAACTCTCGGCAATGATTTCACAGTGGGAGAAGACATCATGAAAAACCTGCGAACTTGGGCGGGACCTGCGCTGCTTGCGCTGCTGCTTGCGGCCGGCGGATTGGGGTATGCTCACCTCCACCTGGAGAGCGCCTTTTGGATTCTGCGTGTAGCGGTCGGCTCGATCTGGCGCGTCGCCGCGGGGCAATTCGCCATGTCCTTGCTGAACGCGGGCATCCTGCTCGTGCCCGTCGCGCTGGTGACCCTGGTTCTCGCCAAGGCCGTCGGCGGCAACGCGAAGAATTGACCATCGAACTGAGCGGCGCGAACGGAGGAAACCATGTCTGAAGATAGAGACCGCGATGGCACAGTGATTGGCATGACCGTCAAAGGCCGCCATTCCCGCGGCGGAAGTTTGGTCGTCGGCATCGTACTCGTTGCTCTCGGCGCCATCTTTCTGCTCGAGCGCCAGGGATTGGTCCCCTCCGACCTGCTTTATCATCTGTGGCCGCTCATTCTGGTGATCATCGGCCTGACGAAACTATTTGGCCCGCGTGAAGGCGAAGAGACGGGGGAGCGCGTCTGGGGCACTCTGTTGGTTCTCTTCGGCGCACTGCTCCTAGTCGGAGAATTTGGTTACCCTCAATTCCGGTTCTTTCGCATTTGGCCGTTCGCGCTGATCGTGCTGGGGATCTATGTGGTTTGGTCCACCTTACAAGGCAGGCAGTCTGGGTCGGTATCGTCGGACGCACAACTCGACAGTGTGAACATTTTCGGCGGCGGCCAATATCGCATCGGAGCCAAGAATTTTCGCGGCGGGCGTATCCTGGCGATTTTCGGCGGCTTCGAGCTGGACCTCCGCCAGGCCGACATCGAAGGCGCAGAAGCCGTAATCGAAGTGAACGCGCTTTTCGGCGGAGGGGAAATCAAGGTGCCCGAGACTTGGCACGTTGTCGTCTCCGGCATGGGAATTTTCGGCGGCTATGGTGATGAGACGCGGTCGCCCGTTCCGAATCCAGCCGCGCCCGCTGCGAAAACGCTTATCCTGAAAGGCGTCGCCATGTTCGGCGGCGTGGGCATCAAGAACTAGCGCGGCGAGCCTCATCCAGTGCATCCAATTCTCGGCAATCTCCGGCGATTGACGCTCTATCTCCTCGCGTGGATTCCTCTCGCGGGCCTGGTCGCCTATCTCTTTGTAGCCACCGCGGGATTCCGCTGGGGCGAAGCCATCGCGCTGGTCGCGCCTCTGAGCCTCTTCTACGCCTTTATGTGCCTCTCCGCCTGGTACACCTGCCGGGGAAATCCTCTGGAGCGATCTGGGATTTCATCGCTGGTCGTGGCGCACGGAATCGGAGCGGTCATCGCTGGCGGCTTTTGGGTGCTGTTGGCGCGCGCCCTCGGCTCGGGACTCTCCCGCCTGAACAATTTCACCGCGCTGCAACCGAAGGTTGCGAAGATTACCGCGCTCGTTTTCGCTCTGGGAGTGTTGTTCTATCTCCTTGCGGTCGGACTTTTCTACGTGCTCATAGCCATCGAGGCTTCGCGGCGCGCCGAGCAACGCGCGCTTGAAGCGCAAGTCTTCGCCCGCGATGCCGAGCTGCGCGCGCTGAAAGCGCAGGTCAATCCGCACTTCATCTTCAATAGTCTTCACTCCATCAGTGCGTTGACCAGTTCCGATCCTGCGAAGGCCCGCGAGATGTGCATCCTGCTCGGTGATTTCCTCCGCCGCACATTGGGCCTCGGCGAAAAACATCTGATCCCGCTCGAAGAAGAGCTGGCTCTCGTGCGATCCTTCCTAAGCGTCGAAAAAGTGCGCTTCGGCGCGCGTCTCGAAATGCAGGAGCAAGTGGACGAAAAATCGCTGGATTGCCAGGTGCCGCCGCTGCTCTTGCAGCCGCTGGTCGAGAACGCCGTCGTGCACGGCATCTCGAATCTCGTTGATGGCGGCTGGGTTCGCCTCGTCATCCGTCCTGAGGGCGAGAACTTGGCAATCGTCGTGGAAAACCAATGGGATGCCGAGGCGCCGAAGAAACGCCGCAACGGCCTCGGCCTGGAAAATGTTCGCCGGAGGCTGGCAACGGCCTTCGGCAGCCGCGCGCGCATGGATGCGACCAGCGATGGCGACGCTTTCCGCGTGAGCATGACGCTCCCGGCGGAACGAAAGGCGAGCGCATTGTGAGCGGCGACGCACAAACGAAAATCCGCGCAGTGATCGTCGATGACGAAGAGCTGGCGCGCCAGATGCTCCGCGAACTTCTTCGCGCCCACGGAGAAATCGAAATCGCCGCCGAATGTGCCAATGGCTTCGAAGCCGTAAAAGCGGTAGCCGAGCTGAAGCCCGATCTCCTATTCCTCGACGTCCAGATGCCCAAACTCGATGGCTTCGAAGTTCTCGAGTTGACCGGCACCGACATGGCCATCATTTTCACTACGGCTTACGATCAATACGCCATTCGCGCTTTCGAAGCGCACGCCGTGGACTATCTACTGAAGCCCTTCGGAGCGGACCGCCTGCAATCAGCCTTGACGCGCGCCCGCGAGCGTCTCGGCGGAAAAATCCCCGCTCCGGCAGATCTCGCCGCGGAAGCGCGCCCGCCCGCGCAATTTGCCGAGCGCATCGTGGTGAAAGACGGAACGCGCGTGCAAATCATCGCAGTAGGCAAGCTCGATTACGCGGAAGCGCAAGACGACTACGTCTCGCTCTGCGCCGAAGGAAAAAAGCACCTGAAGCAGCAAACCATCTCGAGCCTTGAGAAAATCCTAGATCCAGCACGGTTCCTGCGCGTCCATCGCTCTTTCATAGTGAATTTAGAGCGAGTGGCAAAAATCGAGCCCTACGGAAAAGATACCCACGTAGCAGTCCTGACCAACGGCGCAAAAATTCCAGTAAGCCGCAACGGCTACGCCCGCCTCCGCGAATTTCTTAAGTAGCGCCGGCGTCCCCGCCGGCATCTTACGACCACAAGCGCCCGCCACATCTCAAAATCCACCGCGGCGCAACCAGTTCAGCCACTAACCACCCATCGTGCTGAAATGCTCCGGCGTGATCTTATACATCACGCGAACTTCCCCAGGCTGCCGGTACGGATAAACCGCCTGCCCCAAATATTTCTGCGACAGCGAATTGATATGCTCGTCCGCGCCTTTTTCGGTGAATTCCGCCACGCGCCCGCGCACTTCCAAATAGCGGTACGGATTCTCCGGATCGGCGATGGCCAGCGCCACGCGCGGATCGCGCTTCATGTTCTTGTCCTTCTGCCTCCCGCGCGCCGTATTGACGCGCACGTACTGCCCGTCGTAATCCACCCAAACGGGCGTCACCTGCACGCTGCCATCCGGCATCAACGTGCCCAAATTGGCGAACGCTTTCTTCTGAAACAGATCGGCGAACTTCTCGGGGACTTTCTCGGCCATGGTTTTCTCCTTCCAAATTAACTAAGACAAATTCACGCGGCGCAGCGCGCCTGCTAATTCGCTTTCGGCGGAGCCGGAGGCGGCGCGGGCATCGCGAACTGCGAATCCTCCACCGGCACGTTCTGCTTCACCTCGCTCACTTGAATTGTAAATCTCTGCCCCGGCCGCGCCAACGTCCAACGATAGGGAATCTTGACGCCGTCCGCGACGCGGTAGTCCGCGAAGTCTACTTGCGACGGATTTCGCCCCAGCGGAGTCTCGGTGTAACGAATCATGCGCACCAGCATCCCGGATTCGGTGTCGAAATACAGCCGTACCGGCGGCTTGCCTTCCTTAATCGCGCGCACGAGATAGGCTTCGTGTTCGCCGATCTTTTCCGCCGGACGCACGAGAAAACTGGTGAAGAGTTGTTTCACGTCGGCGGCAAAGTGCAACTGTGCGTCGAGGCCAGCCACATTGCTTTCCTGCTCCGTCATCGGCCGCACCGGACGGCCCGGATTGCTCAGCCAGCCCTGGTGCCCGTCGAATGCCGTAATGCTGTCGCCGTCACGCGTGTGCATCATCGAGATGCGCTTGTCCGGCGCCTTGGCGAAGATATCGATCGGCACTTCCGGCCCGCCGGGAACGGAGAGCGAAGCCTTTTCGACACGGCTGGTGATTTTCTCCACCGCTTCGCGCCCGCCGACAGCCTGCAGATATTTGTCGAGAATCTCATCGGCCGTCGGCAGCGGCTTCGCGGCGATCGCCTCATTCTCAGCTTCCGGCTTGGGCGGCTCGTCGGAAATAATCGGCGTGCCGACCGGATCGTTCGCGCCGCGATGGCAGGTAAAGCAGGTGACTTCGCGATTGCCTTTAAAGTTCTCCTTGTTGATGGCCATCATCATCAACATCATTTCGCGCGCCGTCTTCTTGGTCTGCTTGTCGTCCTTGTCCATTGCTCCCTGCACGTGGCAGAACTCGCATTCCACGCCGAGAGAAGCGGCGATGAATTGCATCGCCGGAATAAGCTGATCGGCCGGCAAATCCTTGAGCACCTGAATATTCTTGAACTGCTCCTGCGTCGATTTCGGCTTGGCGCCCGCAGGAGCCTGCGCTCTTGCGTGACCTCCGGCAAAAGCGAACGCCAGCGCGCCCGCGAATCCCAGCCCCGTTGCCAACGATTTGCCCATCTTCCGATTCATCCTCGTTCCTCCGCACTCAAGCCGAAAGAGTGTATCAAACGCTTCGCGCCAGTAGCACAGGCACTCCTGCCTGTGTCCGCCTGTTCCTCTGATTCGATGATAGCCGCGGGCGAGAAAGCACACAGCCAAGTGTGGGCTGTGCTACATCCTGCGTCGGCGAATTGCGCCGATTGCCGTAGAATCAAATCGATATGACGAGCGGGACATCGAGAGAGTTGCAGTTCGCCGCCATCGCCCTTGCCTCGTTCTTCTTCGCAACGAAAATCGCCGGACCATCTCGAATTGCAGTCGCCGCTCCGCAGTCACAAGATTCAACCAAGGCGCATCCGACTTTCTACCGCGACGTCCTTCCGATCCTCCAATCTCACTGCCAAAGCTGCCACCGCAGCGGCGGAATCCCCGCGCTTCCACTCGAAACCTTTGAGCAAGCCGAGCGCAAAGCCGCCGCGATTGCCGATGCCGCCGCAAGCCGCACCATGCCGCCATGGTTCGCCGATGCAAAGATCGGCCGCTTCTTGAACGATCCCTCGCTCTCGGACGACGAAATCACTGCGCTAGTCGCTTGGTTTGAGTCAGGCGCGCCAGCCGGCAATCTGGCGGACGCTCCTCCTCCGCGCCACTGGAATGCCGGTTGGAACATTCCTCAGCCGGACAAAATCGTGCAGATGCCGGTCGCGGTACATATCCCCGCGCAAGGCACAGTCGAATACACCTACGAAATCGTTCCCACTGGTTTCACCGAGGACAAATGGGTGCAGAAGGTCGAGGTACATCCCTCAAGCCCCGAGCACCTCCATCACGCGGTCGTGTACGTTCGCCCGCCCGATTCGAAATGGCTGCGCGGCGCGCCGGTGGGCACGCCTTTCACCGCCCCCATGTTCGCCGATGAAAAGCTGCGCCGCGATGCGCGCTGGACCGACAGCGACGTCCTACTCGTTTACGCGCCGGGAAGCTCGCCGGATGATTGGCCCCCCAACATGGCCAAGTTCATCCCCGCGGGTTCCGACCTCGTCTTTCAAATCCACTACACCACGAACGGCCGTGCCGCCGAAGATCAAACCAGCGCCGGGCTCATCTTTGCCAAGACGCCCCCGCCGCAACGTGTTCTGACGCTTCAGCTCACCAACGACAAATTCGTCATTCCACCCGGCGTGGATGATTTCCGCGTTGAAGTCCACGGCACGCTGCCGAATGATTGCACGCTGCTCAGCTTCTTCCCGCACATGCACCTGCGCGGCAAGCGCTTCGAGTACAACATCGTCCGCAAAAACGGCAGCCTCGAACCGCTCCTCCGCGTCAATTATCACTTCCACTGGCAAATGAGCTATCGCCTGGCCGACCCGCTCCCGCTGAAAGCCGGAACGACGCTCCAGGCCGTAGCCTGGTACGACAATTCCACCAAGAACCCGCACAACCCGGATGCATCCCGCTCGGTCATCTGGGGCGATCAAACCACGGATGAAATGATGGTGGGTTTCTTCGACGTAGCAGTCCCGGCCAACATAGACAAACAGCGTTTCTTCATCCGACCCCAGTAGCGCTGCCGCCCCTGTTTACCCCGATCTGCGAGGGGCCGGCATCCGACGATCTATCAACCGCTACGAGCAACACGCACGCGCGGACTCCGGGTCTCAATACCCTCTCGCGTTCCAGCCCCCCACGCTCACAAACTCCGTGTCCCACCACATACGCCGTCGCATCTCTGACACGCATTGACTCGCACGACCTCTCCAAAATGCCCATATAGCTGCGACTTCCGCTGGCACCCCTCTTGCTCACTCTCTCCACGTTGCCATCGCCGAACCCAGAGGACGGCGCCCATGCACACGCGAATCGAAGCTCTACCCAGCCATCAACCAGCGCTACCGCCAATGAAAGCGCTCCTGCGCCACGGGCCAACGGTCCTCCTATCGCTAGCTGCAAATGCATTGGTCATCGGCGCCGCGAGCGGCTTTCTCTACCTATCCTCTCCAGCGCGACTAACCGCCCGCGTCTCCGGAAACGAGGGCACCCTCGCGGCAGCAGCTAACGCGAACACTACAAGCTCCCGTACGAAACCGCGAAGCCAGCCAGCACTCTGGTCCGACCGCTACGCCGACGGGACCCCCGATTTCCTCCGCCTCGACGCAGCCGCCGACCGCGAATCCTTCCGCCGCTGGTTCGCGCTGATCGCGGAATATCAAGCTTTCCGCCAACCCGCCGAAGTGCCAGCCGAAATCAACGACTGCGCCGCGCTTCTCCGCTATTCCTATCGCAACGCGCTCCGCACCCACGATTCCGCCTGGACGCGCGAAACCGGCATCACGCCGCTCACCGACCCCGGCGCGATCGCCCAATACCGCTACCCATTCACGCCGCTAGGAGCAGCCCTCTTCCGCGTTGCAGCAGGCCCAGCCTCAGAATCCGACGCCAGCAACGGCGCCTTCGCCGAATTCGCCGACGCCAAGACGCTGAAATCCCTGAACACGCACTTCGTTTCTCGCGACGTCCGGGACGCCCGTGCCGGCGATCTCCTCTTCTATCGCCAACTCGAGACCGACGAGCCTTACCACTCGATGATCTACGTCGGTGAAAGCTCCTGGCTCCCGGAGCCAATTTCCGATTGGCGCGGAGCGGTCGTCGTCTATCACACCGGCCCGATCGGCAAAGCGCCGGGCGAAATGCGCCGCGTCACCCTCGCCGAACTGCTCGATCACCCATCGCCGCGCTGGCGGCCCGTCGCGGGCAATTCCAATTTTCTCGGCGTTTATCGCTGGAACGTTTTGAGGGAGGGCAACTAACGTGCTCCGCCGCTTTTCATTTCTTCTCATGCTCCCATTGCTCTGCGCCGTCCCCACAGCAGGACGCCGCTCTGAAGCCTATTTCTCTCTCTCGACGAACGAAACATTCCTCCCCGGCGACAAAGTGAGCGTTCGCCTGTCATCCGGTGGAGTCAATGCGCTGGAGTTCCGCGTTTACAAGGTCAACGATCCCGCCGTCTTCTTCGAACGCCTGGCCGACCCGCACAATTTCGGGACCTCGACGCCGAAAGAACATGTCGAAGCCGCGACGCCCATCGAGCGTTTCCACGATTGGAAGCACAAAATCTGGACCAGCATCCGCAATTTCTTCCGCGAGCAATTCTCCGATGAATCGCGCGAAAAAATCCGCGAAGCGCAGGAGCGTAAAGCGAATCCGCAATCTGCAGGCGGCAAGCCCGGCGCGATTCCTCCAACGGCCGACATTTTCGCGCAGGTCCCGCTGCTCAATAGCTCGCAGCTCGTCCTTCGCTGGCACCAGGAAGTTCCTTCGCATTTTTATTACGAGCGCGAAAGCATCCCCATCAATTCCTTGGGCAAAGGCGTGTACCTGGTGGAAGCCACGAACGGCGAACTGCGCGCTTACACCATCGTCATCGTCAGCGAACTCGGGATCATCACCAAAATGGCGCCGGGGCAAGTTCTAGCATTTGCGGCCGATCGCCGCACCGGCGCGCCAGTTTCCGGCGCCGATGTGCGCATCTGGTCGGACGCCAAGGAACAATCGAAACTTCGCACCGACGCGAATGGCCTGGCTGAATCCGCGCTCCCACAAGGCCGCTATCAGGACATTCGCATCGTCGCCGTCCATGGCGAAGACGTCGCCATCCTCACGCCCTACGCGTGGAATTTGAGCAGCAATCCAGGCGAAGACATCACCGGCTACATCTATACCGACCGGCCCATCTATCGCCCCGGCCACACCGTTCATTTCAAAGTGATTCTGCGCGCTCACAATGGCGACGCGTATCAACTTCCGTCCGGCAAACAGGTGCAAGTCGAGATACAGGATCCGACCGGCAAGAGCGTGCTGCAAACCAAGCTCCCGCTTTCGCAATTCGGCACGATTCATGGCGATCTCACTTTGGCCACGAACGCCGCACTCGGCTACTACTCGATCTTTGTAACGACAAGCGACGCCAACGCCCGCTCCGCCAATGGCGGCTTCCATGTCGAGGAATACAAGAAGCCCGAGTACGAAGTGAAAGTGACGCCGTCGCTGCCGCGCGTGCTGCAAGGCGATGAAATCACCGCCACCATCGAGGCCAAGTATTACTTCGGCGAGCCGGTCGCTGGCGCGAGTGTCAAATACGTGGTTCACACGTCTTCTTTCTGGACTCCTTACATCGATCGCGACGATGAAGGAAATTCCGGCGAGGAAGAAGAAGGCGGCGGCGACTCCGATTCCCAAGGCGACTATGACTACGATTACGATCGCCAGCAAACCTCCGAACAATCCGGCAAGCTCGACGCCGACGGCAAGCTCGCGGTTCATATCCCCACGAAGCCCGACGAACATCACAGCGACTTGCGCTATCGCATCGAAGCGCGCGTCACCGACGACGCCAATCGCGAAATCTCCGGCGTCAATTTCGTGGTCGCCACGTACGGTACGTTCGCACTGGGCGTCTCGACAGAAAGCTACATTTACAAGCCCGGCGACAAAATTGCCGCCATCGTCGTCGCGCGCGATTACGACGGCCATCCCGTGCGCACGCCGGTGCACGTCGATCTAGTCCGCAACCAATGGAATTATTCAAAAATGAACGAAATCGTGGTCGCGTCGCAAGACGGCCAGACCGCCGAAGACGGAACCGCGCGCCTCACCTTCATCACCTCTGAATCAGGCAGCTTCACCCTCAGAGCCACGGCCAACACTCCCGAAAATCGCGAAGTCAATCGAAGCGCGTGGCTTTGGATTCCCGGCAACGATTTCGACGAAGGCTGGTGGGGCGAAGGCCGCCGCCAGATTCGCCTGATCGCCGACAAAAAATCCTACAAAGTGGGCGACACCGCGCACGTCCTGATCATGACCGGCGTCGCCGACGCGCATGTTCTGGTCACCACCGAAGGCCGCAGCATTCACTGGAAGAAAGTCGTCCACGCGAAATCGCAGACGATCACCGTGGATATCCCGCTGCTCAGTAACGATCAACCCAACGTCTTCGTTGCCGCCGCATTTCTAAACGACAACAAGCTCTACGAATCCGCGCGCAATCTGAAAGTGCCTGCAAGTCAAACCAGGCTGCACATCGAAATCGAGCGCACCAAAGATCAATTCCAGCCGGGCCAGAAAGCGGGCTACACGATCATCGCCCGCGACGCCAACAACAAGCCTGTCGCAGGCGAATTCTCGCTGGGCATAGTGGATGAAGCGATTTACGCCATCGCTCCCGAAGCTTCGGGCGACATCCACGATTTCTTCTACGCCAACGTCTACGACCGCGTCTCCACCGAAGCTTCGCTCAGCTATTATTTCAACGGCGAGGCCGGCAAGAAGCAGATGTTCCTGGCCTACCAATCCAAAAATCGCACCGCTCTCGCGCAACTCAAGCCGTCCGAAGCCCTCGTCGAGCCGAAAGTCCGCAAAGATTTTCCCGATACAGCTCTGTGGCTCGCCGACGTGCGCACCGACGCCAACGGCCGCGCCCACGCCGACCTGAATTTCCCCGATTCGCTTACCACGTGGCGCGCCACGGTTCGCGGCGTCACCGCGGACACCAAAGTCGGCAGCGCCGTCGATCGCGTGATCGTGCGCAAAAATCTGATGGTCCGCCTGGCTGTGCCGCGCTTCTTCCGCCAGGGCGATGAAGTAGTCGTCTCGACGATCGTTCACAATTATCTCGCCACCTCGAAGACCGTCCACGTCTCGCTCGCCCTTAAAGGCCTCGATATTCTCGATGGCCAGACGCGCGAAATCGAAGTTCCCAGCCGCGGCGAAGCCAAACTCGACTGGCGCGTGCGCGCGCAATCCGTTTCCGAAGCCGATCTGCTAGCGAAAGCGCTGACCAACGAAGAATCCGACGCGCTCGAACTCACGCTTCCAGTGATTCCTTTCGGCGTGAAACTCAACGACGCAAAATCCGGCAGCATTCTCGCCGCTGACGCCACGAACGATGTCGCCATCACTCTTGCCGGCAATCCCGATCAATCCGCGCCCTCTCTCGATGTCACGCTGAGCTCGTCGGTCGCCGGCAGTCTCTTCAATGCGCTCGACTATCTCACCAGTTATCCCTACGGCTGCATTGAGCAAACCATGTCCAGCTTCCTTCCCGACGTCGTCGTCGCAAAAGCCATGAAGGATCTCCACCTCCAATCCACGGTGGACACGCCCGAACTCGAAAAGAAAATTGCCGCGGGCATCGAGCGCCTCAAGGGCTTCCAGCACGAAGATGGCGGCTGGGGCTGGTGGAAAGATGACGATTCCCGCGTGTTCATGACCGCGTATGTCGTAAGCGGGTTCGGACAGGCGCACGCCGCGGGATACGACGTCGATCCCGACGTGCTCGCCCACGCCGAGCAATATCTGCTCACCTCGCTCGATCGCTCGCCGAACATGGAGCCGAATTTGCAGGCCTATGTGATCTACGCGCTCGCGCTCAACAATGTCTTCAAGGGCAAGCTGACGCAAGCCACTTGGGAAAAGCGCGATGCGATGAACACGCAAGGCCTCGCGATGCTCGGCCTCGCGCTGCAAATCAATGGCGAAACTCGTCGCGCCAAAGAAATCGCCGACAAAGTCGCGTCGCAAGTCACCGAAAGCGAACTCGAAGCTTACTGGCCTTCGCGCTACGACTATTTGATGGGCTTCGAATTCGACGACAACGCGGAAACCACGGCGTACGCAGTTCAATTGCTGAGCCGCGTTAAGCCCGATAGCGCGCTGCTACCGAAAGCGGTGTTCTGGCTGGTCAATCACCGCGATGGCGGATATTTCTGGGTGAGCACGAAGGAAACCGCGATGGTGATTTTCGGTCTCACCGACTACGTCAAAGCCAGCCACGAACTCGACGCTAATTTCAAAGCCGAGCTCACCATCAACGGCAAGTTCGCTCTCGCGCATCAATTCACGTCCGCCGATTCTTTCAGCGTCACGCAGCCGAACATTCATCTCGACGCGGCGCAATTGCACCCCGGCGCCAACACGATTCACATCCACAAATCCGGCACCGGCCGCCTCTATTGGTCCGCCAGCGGCCGCTACTACTCGAACGAGAAGCGCGTGATCCAGCAGAACAGGCTCTCGCTCAATATCACGCGCGATTACTATCGCCTCTCGCCCGAACAACTGAAGGATCGCATCGTGTATCGCCTCGATCCGCTCGTGGGCGAACTGCACGTTGGCGATGTCGTCGCCGTTCGCGTCACGGTGGCAGGCGGCGATTGGCACTATTTGCTGATCGAAGATCCGATTCCCGCGGGCGCGGAATCCATTTCGCGCGACGATCTCTATGAATTCGCCAGCAAGCCCGCCTGGTGGGAGCGCTGGTACGTCAGCCGCGAACTTCACGACGACCGCGCGGCGTTCTTCCAGACCGATTTCTACGGCCGTCATCATGAGTACGTATATCTCTTGAAAATTGTGAATCCCGGAAAATTCAATGTGAGCCCCGCGATGGTCCAGCCCATGTACCAGCCGTCGATCCAGGCGACCACCGACGCGGCAATCATCGAGGTGAAATAATGTCGCGCTTCGAAATTCTTCACGATGCCGGTTCCAGCCTGCTTCACAGCAAGCGCGTGTGGCTCATTCAATTCATAGCCAATCCGCTGCTCTTTGCGCTGTTCGTCGGCTGGCTGCTGCTGCCCGTGGCGACCGAATTCCATCTGCTGCTGAACGGCCTGGTGATCGTCGTCTTCGCCGCGGCCGCGCTGGTTCTCCACGCCGGCACGCTCAATTTCTATTCTGAGCAGAATCGCGGCGCGCAAGCTCGAGTGCGCGAGGCGTTTCGCCGCACGGTGCGAAATATTTTCGCGGTTGCAGCGTGCGCCGGGCTGATTGTTGTGCTCTGGGCGCTGCTCGATTCCACCGAGCCACTGCAGCTCACGCTGCCGTTTTACGTTCGCTCGCTGCTGCCGGAATTCATTCGCCGGCATCTCGAGCCATCGTGGTTTCAAATCGCGCTGGAAGGAATTGTGTTCGCGATCCGCTGGGTGCTGATTCCGGGATTGGTGCTACCGCTGCTCGTCGAAGCTGCGAACTCCGGTTTTCGTGCATTCGGCAAGCCGGGCGGCGCGGCGGTAAAAAATTCTGCGAAGCGCGTCACCTACTGGCTGGTGCTGCTTCTCGCCGCGGCGGCAGGATTCATCGCGCCGGCGTCGCTCATGGAATGGTCGCCCGAGTTCAAGAATCCCACGCTACATCTCGAAGCCATCAGCTTGGCCGCGCGTCTCTCGGCGTCTTACATTCTCGCCGTCGCGTCGTGGCTGCTGGTCTGCTCAATCGTGGGACGCTTGAGCCGGCCGG
>Ga0209517_10001887_pt1 | contig 30657 bp, 18 predicted proteins | sample PeaSoiMetSII2010_FD_187695 | JGI IMG/M metagenome (GOLD analysis project Ga0209517, IMG submission 187695) | Peat soil microbial communities from Weissenstadt, Germany - SII-2010 (SPAdes) (version 2) | ecosystem: Environmental > Terrestrial > Soil > Wetlands > Peat | place: Germany...
GCCACGGGAACCCGTGGAGTTGAAATGGGAGACATTTCGAGATGCGGCCGACGAAGCCGGACTGTCCGGACGCTATGGCGGCATTCAGTTTCCGCGTGGCGATTTGGCCGGAAGGAAGTTGGGCGAGATTACTGCTGCGCGCGCTTGGGAAAAAGCGCAATCGTACTTCAGCGGCGCGAACTCCTCCACCGTTCCTTCTCGTTGAGCCTTCTGGAGTGCGTGTGGCCCTCTGCCACTTGGAGCGCTCAAAGAGTCTCTTCGAAAACTAACCTCTAGATGTATATTGACATTAGTTAACGTCTGTGCTATCCAATGGTGTGAGCCTCGAACAACCCTGCGAAGTCCGCTGCGAGCCGACGAAAATCGGAGCCTCGTTTGCCTCGGCCCTACTGGGGAGGGCCGTAGCCTGCCCGCCCCTTGGGGAGGGTGCGCTTGTCGATCCGCGGCGGGAGGGGCCGCGCACCCCGAAAGAACCGCCAACGTTCGCCTCCCATTTGTGACGCCCAAATCTGATAGACAGCAAACAACTTAGCTATCCACTAACCCTTTTAGAATCAACACTTACAAGCCGCCCGCAACTGATTGAAATCACCCGCTTTCAAGTCCTTCAGAACCAATACTTACGCGTCCTTTCGCCGCAACCCCTTTGCATTCAACACTTACACAAAAACAGGGGGGGGTGGGGGATGACCCAGTCCTAGCACTACAAGTCAGTACGCTCCAGTCCCCGGCTACCAGAAGGAACCAACCTAAGCGCTATCACTCGTGTTCAGTGCCGCGAACCAGAATGGCACATGAAACGAACACGTACTCTCCGCAAGGTGCTCCTGGCCGCCGCCATCCTCACACTCACCGCCACAGTCGCCGCCATTGCCGACCCGGGCGACTGGCCCATGCAGATGGGCACGCAGGGCGTCTGCTACTGCGGCTGCGATCATGCGTTTGGCTCGCGGCACTGCGGCACGATGTGCGAGATCCCCAAGTACGAGGACCGCTGGTGGGCGCAGTCCTGCCACAAGCCGACGACGCATGGCGTGGCCCCCAAGGCCACTCCGTCGAAGCCCCAATCGCACTCGGCGCACAGGAACCGCGCTCAGGCCGCCTAGTCTCCCCGCAAATGCCGGCCGCTGGCGCCTCCCGGCGCTTGACCCAGGCGCGGCCCGCGCTATGCTGTCCGCTGAATCATGGCACCTCGTCGCGTGCAATTCCCCGTCCTGCGCTGGGCAGCCCTAGCCTGGCTCGCCGTCTGGGTTCCCTTCTACGCCCGGGGATGGGGATGGGCGAACTTTCTCCACATCTGCGACGTTGCGATCTTCCTCACCGTTGCCGGAATCTGGCTGGAGAGTCCGCTGCTGCTTTCGAGTCAGGCCGTCGCCGTCATGGCGCCCGACCTCGCGTGGTGTCTCGATGCTGGTTGGCATCTGGCGTTCCGGCACGGGCTCTTCGGCGGGACGGAGTACCTTTGGGACGCCAAGCTCTCCCTCTTCCTCCGGCTGCTTTCCCTGTACCACGTGGCGCTGCCCGTGGTGCTGCTCTGGACGATCGCTCGCGCCGGATACGACCGGCGGGCGATTTGGTATGGGACGCTGACCTTCGCGCTAACGCTGATTGCCTCGCGGGCGGCTCCGGCGTCGGAAAACATCAATTTCGCGTTTCGCGATCCATTCCTCGGACGTTCCTGGGGGCCGGCCCCCGCTCATCTGGCGGTAGTCTTGGCCGGGGCCATCGTGATTGGTTTCATTCCGACGCACCTGGCGCTCCGGCGATTCGCATCGCCTCCGCGGGCGTCCTGATCCCGCGGAGATTTCGAGCCCCGGCCCGGGAAAAATGTCTGTTGCCTTCAAATTATATGTTCCCGCGCGAATGGCGAGGAGTAGAATGCCTTCGGAGTGGTACAGGACACTGCGCCAAGTGCCGCGCAGGCTCAACCCTCTTACGCGGAAGGCGCGGGCAGTTGGTGGCGTGCCCGGCAGGAAGTGCCGCTCCGATCCTCGAGTCCACGCTGAGGAGGACTGGGATGGAGAAAGCAACCGCCACACAAGTTGTAAGAGCACCCTCGATTCGCTTCGGTGATCTCGACTCCCTGCCTGCGAAAATCCAAGAACTCAATGAAGCGATCGCGCGCCGGGCGTACGAGATTTTCGCGAGCCGCGGTTTTGTGCACGGCAGCGACTCCGAAGACTGGAGCCGAGCCGAAGCGGAGTTGTTCCACACCTTTCACATGGAACTTCAAGAAACCGACGAGGCGCTGTTGCTTCGCGCGGAGATTCCGGGATTCAGCGAGAAGGACCTGGAGTTGACCGTCGAGCCGCAGTGCCTGACCCTCACTGGCAAACGCGAGACCGCCTCCGAGATTGTTTCGGGGAAGGTGATCTACCGCGATTCTTGCGCGAGCCAGATTTTTCGTCGAATCGAATTGTCCGCGCCCATTCAAGTGAATGCGGTCGTGGCGACACTGCGGAACGGCATCCTCGACATCTGGATGCCAAAGTTGGCACAGGCGGAAACGACCATCGCGGAAACGATAGCCGCCTAGATTTCCAAAAACGTCCCCATCCACCCCGAGGCGCGGCAGAGGCCGCGCCTCTTTTTTTCAAGGTGCGGTCGCGGCCGGCGTTGAAGCCGGCGAAGAGGAAGACGTCGCGACCGTAGACAGCGAAGAAGCATTCCAGCCGCCGCCCAAGGCTTTGATCAGCAAGACAGCGGCGGTCATGCGGCGGGCGCGGATCTGCTCGGCAACGATTTGATCGGCGAGCGCGCTGCTTTGCGCGGTGGTGACTTCCAAATAGGTAGTGACCCCGCCCTTATAGCGCGTGATGGAAAGATCAAGCGAGTGCTGGGCGTCAGCGACGGCGGCAGTTTGTGTGGCGGCTTCCTCTTCAAGAATGCGCAGCGCCGCGAGATTGTCTTCAACCTCCTGGACGGCCGTGAGAACCGACTGGCGATAATTCGCGACGGATTCTTGGTATGCGGCCCAGGCCTGGTCATTGGTCGCGCGGCGCGCGCCGGCGTCAAAAATAGTTTCGAGCGCGCTCGCGCCGACCGACCACAAACTCGAGGGGCCGTTCACGAGCGTGGTGATAACGCCGCTCTCAAAGCCGCCTTCGCCCGTGAGCGTGACATTCGGATAGTAAGCGGATTTCGCGACGCCGATTCCGGCGTTCGCGGCGGCGACGCTGCGTTCCGCGGAGGCGATGTCTGGGCGGCGCTGGAGCAAATCAGAAGGCACGCCCGGAGGGATGGCCGGAGGAGCGATTTCGAGCGGCGAAGACGGAATACTGAATTCCGAGGCGGGCTTGCCGATGAGCACGGCAATCGCGTGTTCGTACTGGGCGCGCGCCACTGTGACGTCAATCGCCTGGCCGCGCGTGGTATCGAGTTGCGTCTGCGCCTGCGCGACGTCCACTTCGGAGGCGACGCCGCCGCGATGGCGGCTCTCGGTGAGGCTAAGCGCTTCTTCGTACGCTTTCACGGTGGAATCGAGCAGCACTTTCTCGGAATCCAGACTGCGCAATTGAAAATAATCCACCGCGAGTTCCGCGCACTCGCTGAGCCGCACATTTTCTAGATCGGCCTCGCTGGCTTGCGCTTCGGCGCGCGCGGCTTCCACTTCGCGGCGGACGCGTCCCCAAAGATCGGGCTCGTAAACCACGTCGAAGGGGATCGCAAAATCGCTCGTGGTGGTGCCGCCGCTCGCGCCGGAGTTGGGCTTGTTCCGCGAGATACGGGTGCGCGAAGCGGATGGGCCGACGGCGAGCGTCGGATAATACTGGGCGCGATCCAAGCGGACCAGCGCGCGGGCTTCGTCGAATTGCGCTTCCGCGGCTTTGAGGGTTTGGTTCGAGACGTTGACTTGCTCTTCGAAAGTATTCAGCTGCGGATCGCTGAAGATTTCCCACCAATTTCCGCGAAGCGCAGCGTCGGCGGGCTGCGCCGGATGCCAATTCTGATCTTCTTTGTAGCTCGACGGCAGATCGACGGTGGTGCGATGGTATTGCGGCCCGACCACGCAACCGTTCGAGAAGAGCGCCACGGAAATCAGAGCGGCTGCGCTAACGAAGCGAAAAACGCCAGCCATGCGCGAGCGCGCGGCAGTGAGTCCCGCGCAATTCATGGCGCTGCGGCCTGGGGCACATCGGTCTGGGTGATGCGTACCTGCTGGCCCGTGACGATCGAGTCCGGCGGATTCTCGACGATTTTCATTCCGGGGGTAATACCGGAAACGACTTCCACTTCGTTGCCGTAATCGCGCCCAATCACGATGGGGACGAGCAGGGCACGGCTACCGCTATCGACAACCACGACGCGCAATCCCTCCGAACGAAACAGCAGCGCGCTAACCGGAACCGTGAACGCGGGAACCGCCGAAGGCAGTTTGAGATGGACTTCCGCGTAGGCGCCGGGGAGGAGTTCGCCTGTTGGATTCTCCACGGAGATTTCTGCGAGCAGCGTGCCCGAGGCCGGATCGATCGCTTGGGCGGTGCTCACGAGCGTGCCCGGAAAGCGGCGGCCGGGAAATTCCGGCAAGACCAAATCGGCTTGGAGTCCCGGCTTCGCGTCGGGCGAATCGCCTTGCGGCACGCTGACGTAAACGCGAAGGCGGCGCGTTGAAGCGATATGGAAAAGTTCTTTCGCGACGCCGCCGCCCGCGCCGGCGTCGATCAAATCGCCGATATCCACGTTGCGCGCGGTGATGACGCCGTCGAAGGGCGCGTAAATTTTCTGAAATGATTGCAGGTCCTGAAGTCGCTTGACGTTGGCTTGAGCGGAGGCGAACGCCGCTTGCTTGGCCTCGAAATCGCCGGCGGCGTTGTCCGCATCCTGCTTCGAGACGGAATCCGTCTTGAGCAAATCCTGGTAGCGATTGGCGGTGATTTCCGCGAGATGGAGATTGGCTTGCGCGGTGGCGAGATCCGCCTGCGCCTGTTGAAGTTGCTGATCGATTTCCGGCGTATCTATTTCAGCGAGCAACTGCGCCTCTTTGACGTGCGCGCCGATGTCCGCGTACCACTTCTTCAAGTAGCCGTTGGTGCGGGCATAAATCGGCGCGTCGGTGTACGCCTGGATATTCGCCGGGAGAATGAGCTCGTCCGAGGGCGCGGAGCGCTGCGGGACGACCACGGCGACATCCGGAATCGCCATAGATTGAGTCTCTTCGCGGACTTCGGCGCGAGTCCGGAGGCGCGGAACAATCCCGGCGGCCACCACCACCGCGACAATCACCAAGAACAAAATAATCGTGATGGGCTGCACGCGGCGCGGCGCGGCGTGCGGCGGCGGCGAGGGCTCGTGAAGTCCGGATGAATTGCTTTCGCTCATTTCAAGAATTGCCCCTATCTACGCTCACGATGACAAACATCTTTGTCCGATTGTTCATGCCTGCTCCGTCTTTCTGGATTCGAGCCAGCCATGAATCCAGCTGAACACAACCGGAACAAAAAACAAAGTCGAGATCGTGGCAAAAATCAAACCGCCAATGACGGCGCGGCCGAGTGGCGCATTCTGCTCGCCGCCGTCGCCGAGACCCAACGCCATGGGAAACATACCAATAATCATGGCGAGCGCGGTCATCAGAACCGGACGGAAGCGAGTGAAGCCCGCTGCGGAAGCCGACTGCTGGGCCGTGTTGCCTTCGCGGAGCTGCTCCTTCGCGAAGCTCACGATCAGGATGCTATTCGAGGTGGCAACCCCCATGCACATAATAGCGCCGGTGAGCGCGGGAACGCTCAGCGTGGTGTCCGTAACGAAGAGTATCCAGACAATTCCCGCAAGCGCGGCGGGCAACGCGCAAATGATGATGAGGGGATCGAGCCAGGATTGAAAATTCACGACAATCAATAGGTAGACAAGCACAATCGAAAAAGCCAAGCCGCCCACCAAACCTGCATAGGAAGAGCGCATGGTCTCAATTTCGCCTCGAACGGACAGCTCGGAGCCGCGGGGCAGATATTTCCGGCTGTCGTTTACGATGCGCGTGATATCGCCTGCAACGCCGCCGAGATCCCGCCCCTGAACGCCGCCGTAAATATCGAGAACTGGCTGGACGTTGTACAGCGACGCGGTACCGGCTTCCTCGCCCACTCTTATCGTGGCGAGGCTGGCCAGGATTTGCGGCGGGCGCCCGTTGGGAGAGGTAATGGGAATGTTTTCGAGGTCCTGCAACGTGTCGTTGCGATATTGCGGCGTCTGGACTGCGACGTTGTAACTGACGCCATTTTTCGGATCGAGCCAATAGGAGGGCGTGGTTTGGAAGCTGCCGCTGAGCGAAACCAACAAATTCGTAGCGACGTCGCGCTGGGTCAGGCCGACTTCATTGGCCTTGGTGCGGTCCACATCGATATCGAGGCGCGGAAGATCGAAGGGCTGGTGGATGTGCATGTCCACGGTGCCGGGGACTCGGCGAAGCTCGTCCAGCAAGCGGCCGGCGAAAATGCGATTGGCATCGAGGTTGTTGCCTTGCACTTGAACGTCAATCGGGGCCGGGAGACCGAAGCTGAGAATCTGGCTCACCATGTCCGCCGGTTGGAAATAGAATGTCACGCCCGGGAAGCGCTCGGCCAGGGCGAGGCGCAGATCGTGGACGTATTGCGCGGTGGGATGATGCTTCTCGTTCAGCACGACCAGAACATCGGCGTCCGCCGGCCCGATTGGAGCGGAATTTGAATAGGAAAGATTGATGGTGCTGTACGGCAGGCCTATATTGTCGATAATGCTGGACAATTCGTTCGGCGGAATCCGGCTGCGAATCTGATCCTCGACTTCATCGCAGAGACGCGCGGTCTCTTCGATGCGCATGCCGGTGCGCGCGCGAAGGTGAAGCTTGAATTCGCCGCTATCCACGGAGGGAAAGAAATCCTGGCCGAGCCACGGGAACAGAGCGAACGACGCAACGCAAAATCCGAGGAAGGCGATCATGAAAACGACTTTGTGGGCAATGGCCGTCTCCAGCCAGCCGTGGTACCAGCCGCGAAACGCCTCAAATCGCTGCTCGAAGCGTTGCTGCCAACGCGCCAGAAAATGCGGGTTGGCGAGGGTCGCGGGGCGCTCGACCTGCGCGTGGCTGCGGAGCAGATACTTCGCCATCGTCGGCACGAGAGTGCGCGAAAGCAGATAGGAAGCCAGCATGGCGAAAACCACGGCTTCGGCCAGCGGAACGAAGAGATAGCGCGCGACGCCGGTGAGAAAAAACATGGGGACGAACACGATGCAGATGGAAAGCGTCGAGACGAACGCCGGGACGGCAATCTGCTGCGCGCCGTCGAGGATGGCGTGTTCGATCTCCTTGCCCATGGCGAATTGACGGTTGATGTTCTCGATTTCCACCGTGGCGTCGTCCACCAGGATGCCGACGGCGAGCGCGAGGCCGCCGAGCGTCATGATGTTGATCGTCTCGCCGAGGGCGCTCATGCAGATGACCGAGACTAAAATCGAAAGCGGAATCGAGATGGCGATGATCAGCGTGCTTCGCCAGCTACCCAGGAAGACAAGGATCATCAAGGCCGTGAGACATGCGGCGATGATCGCTTCGCGCACGACACCCGAGATGGCGGCCTGAACGAAAAAGGACTGATCGACCAGAGCGTGCGCGCGCAGCGAGGGCGGAAGGCCCGCGAGAATGGTCGGCATCAACGTTTTGATTTGCGAAATGATGTCGAGCGTGGAATTGTCTCCGGTCTTCAAGATGGTGAGCAGGACCGAGCGTTGCCCGTTCACACGGACGATATTGGTCTGCGGGGGAAAACCGTCGCGCACATGCGCGACGTCGCGAATATAGATCGTGGTCCCGTTCACCGTCTTGATGGGGAGATCGTTCAGTTCGGCGACGGTCCGGGGGCTGCCGTTCATCGCGACGTCGTATTCGTACATGCCGATCTTGGATGTGCCGGAGGGCAGAATCAAATTCTGCGCGTTGATGGCATTCACGACGTCCGCGGGAGAAAGCCCCTTGGACTGCAATGCCTGCGTATCGAGGTCCACCATGATGCTGCGCTGCTTGCCGCCGTAGGGATAAGGAATGGCGGCGCCGGGAACGGTCGAGAGACGCGTGCGAATAAAATTCACGCCGAGATCGAAGAGTTGCTGTTCGGAGAGGTTCTGGCCGGAAAGCGCCAGTTGCAGAATCGGGACACTGGAAGCGGTATAGGTGATGACGAGGGGCGGAGTGGTTCCGGGCGGCAAGAGCTTGAGAATTGTCTGAGAGGCCGCAGTCACCTGAGCGACCGCGGTCGCCACATTGACGCCCTGATGGAAGAAAATCTTCTCCACCGCGACGCTATTCAAGCTTTGGGATTCGATGTGCTCGATGTTGTCCACCGTCGTCGTCAGAATGCGTTCATGAAGTGAGACGATGCGGTAGTTCAGCTCTTGCGCGGACAGGCCCCCATAATTCCAGAGAACGCTGACGACGGGAATGTCAATGTTGGGGAAAATGTCGGTCGGCGTGCGCATGATGACCAGCGGTCCCAGAATCAGGACCACCAGCGCCGAGACGACAAAGGTGTAAGGCCTACGAAGAGCGAGGCGAACTATCCACATAAAGTTCTCGTGAGTTTACCGGATTCCCCAATATAGACGCGCAGCGACTGCCGCTCGTTGCGCCACCTAACGGCCCACTTGTGCCGCAACGGAACGACCATCGACATCATTATATATGTGTGGGGACTCCCGACACTAATTCGGCATCGCGAGCCAAAAATCGGAATCGCCAATAGCTCAGCGCGGATTGCCGATGAGGACGAACGGCGCCCAATAGTAGGGGCTCGAGTAAGCGCCTTTCGGATCGTGCAGCAAAGAGTATTGGGCACGCCGCAAGGCTTCAGACTTGGACATTCCCGGTGCAGTGGTCCAGAGACGATACATCTCCTGCATGAGAAGACCGGTGCTCTTGTCGTTCACGGCCCAGAGCGAGGCGAGCACGGCTTCGGCGCCTTTGTCGTGCGCGACGTTGCCCAGGCCATCCACTTCGCGACCGTCGCCCGCGGCGCCGCCCATGGCCGTATCGCACGCGGAGAGCGTGAGCAATTTGGTGTGGCTGAAATCGAAGGAGGGATCGTCGCGTATCTGCGCGAGCGTCAAGTGCGCGCCTTGCGGATCGTCGCCGCCCAGGAGAAGGAACGAGTTGGTTTCATTGCCGGGAGAAAAGTAGAAATGGCTGGCGATGTGAACCAGGGGATGGCTTGCTTCAAGGGCCTTCCTCATGTTGACGATGGTGAAGTTACTATCGAGCAGAACTTCCCCGGGCATCACGCCCTTCGGCGCGGCACCTTCTTGAATCACGCTCTGCAATTCGCCGGGCACGGAAGGCAAAGCCGGGAAATCGCCGTAGGCTTTCGAGACGCCCATGCCGAGTCCCTGCCAGTCCTGCACTTCGGGCTTATCGGTTAAATCCGTCCCGCTCGATGGCGTGAATTCGGCGGTGCGGTACTTATCGACCAGATAGTGCCCGCCGTCGTTCAGGGCCGCCATGGGAACGTAGCGCAGCACGTCGTCAAGCGACCACAAAAGCGTGGTGGCTTTCGCACCTGCCAAATCCTTTTCGACGGGGCCGACGAGGATCGTGTAGAGATCCTGCGCGCCGGGCAGCGGATCGCCGTCCGAAGCGGAAAGCTCCTGTCTGAAATCCAAAACTTTCTTGCGCAGGTCGGCCGCCGTAATCGGATATTCGCGCGCCACGACGACGGTCGGCGTGACCACGATTACCTGATACTTGTCGTCGCCAACGAGCGTGAAGAGCGCGACCGTGCCGGGATCGAGCTGCCGCAAGACTTTTTGCATGCCGCTCGCGTTCTCCTGCAAATTGCGAACGCTTTTTTGCGCGATGCCACCGGTGTTTTGGAGCGACGTGTACATGCTCTTGAGGAACTGCGACCACTCCTGATTGGCCACGGTGAGCTGAGCGCTGAGATCGGAGAGGTGCTGTTCCTCTTCCGGCGTGCGCGAAGGCTTGGCGCGCAGCATGGCCCACTCGCTGCCGATGGCCGTAATGCGATCGGAAATCGCGCGGAACTGCTTGTCTACATCGGATTCGTTGGTGGTGTAGGGCACCGGAGCCGTCAGCTCCGCGGCCCCGCGTGTATCGCGGCGGATGAAATCGAAGTACTCCTGATCCTTCAGGAGGACCAGAACCTGCTCGGCTTCATACAGCCGTCCCTGCGCGATGAGCAGGCCGGCCACATCGCGGTACGTGCCTTCGCGCGACTTCACGAAACTCTTCTGCGATTCCGCCTCGAGACCTTTGATATTCGAGCGAACTTCTTGGAATTGGTTGATCGCCTGTTTGCCGAAGAAGATCGCCGTCTCCGGCTGCTTCTCATCGCGCCAGTAGTGCATAAGAGAGGTCAGGACGTTTCCCTCGCCGATGGGATCGTGGACTTCCTGCATCAGCTCAAGCGAGCTGAGAAAGTTATCGAGCGCTTTTTCTTTGTCGCCCTGAGCCAGGTAGACCTTGGCGAAATTGCTGAGCGTTCTCGCCTGCCCGTCGCGATCTCCCACCTGGCGGCCGAGGATCAGGGCTCGATTGAAATACTCAAGCGCCTTCGCGTTGTCTCCCATCTTGGCGTAAATTCTGCCGATATTGCTCTGGACGACGGCTTCCCCGGCCGGATCATTGACTTTCTGCTTGAGCGGAAGGGCTTGATTGAAATAGTCGAGGGCTTTTTGCTGCTGCTTCAAGTCGTCGTAAATTGTGCCCATGTTGCTGAGCGTGGCGGCTTGGCCAGAAAGGTCTCCCGCGGACTGTTCGAGGGGGAGCGCCTGATTGTAAAAGTCGAGGGCTTTTTCTTCCTGGTCGAGATTGTCGTAGACAGTGCCGAGATCGTTCAACGTGGTGGAAAGGCCGACGGGGTCACCAACGTCTTTACGGAGCGGCAAGGCCTGGTTGTAATACTCGATGGCCTTTTGCTCTTCGCCCGTATCTTCATACACCAAGCCAAGGTCTGTAAGGATGCCTGCTTGGCTCGACTTGTCGCCGGCTTCGCCGGCAAAAACCATGGCCTTGTTGTAGAAATCGATCGCGCGCTTGCTGTCTCCAAGGGTGTAATAGAGTCTGCCGATGTTGTCGTTGATGGTGCTCTCGAGCGCGCGGTTCTGATTGGCGTCGGCGATCGTCAAAGCCTGGTTGTAATAACCGAGCGCTTTTTCTTTGTCGCCCATTCCGTCGTAGGTCAGTCCGATATTGTTCAACGCCGTGGCCTGGCCGTTCTTGTCTTTCGTCTCCTGCTTGATCTTCAAAGCTTGCTCGTAATAATCGAGGGCATTCTTGGTATCGCCCTGCGAGTTGTAGTCGTAACCAATATTGCTGAGGACGGTGGCTTCGCCGTTGCGGTCGCCGAGCTGGCGCTTGATGGGCAGGGCCTGCATGTAGAAGTCGAGCGCCTTCTTCTTGTCGCCCAGTTCGTCGTAGATGAGGCCGATATTGTTCAGGACGTCCGCTTCGCCGACGCGATCGGCGACGGCCTGCTTGATGGGTAAGGCCTGCTGGTAATACGTCAGGGCGCCGCGGTTATCGCCCTGCGCGTAGTGAATCAGGCCGAGGTGATTCAGATCCGTTGCTTCGCTGGCGCGGTTGTTGAGCTGCCGCCAGAGGACGATGGCCTGCGCGTAGTAGTCGAGGGCGTGCGCCTTGTCGAGGAGCGCATTGTATTCCAGCGCGACATTGTCGAGATCTTGCGCCTCGCCAGCGGTCTCGCCGGACGCATGGAATAAAGGCAGGGCGGCCAAGTATCCCTTCAGCGCATCCTGGTCCTGGTCAAAGCCCGACTGCAACTCTGCGGCGGAAGCGAGGGCGAGCGCCTCCTCATACCCGTCACCCAAATCGTGCCACACCTTCGCGGCGTCCAGGAATTCCTGCAAGGCGTGATGGTGCGCGTCTTCTGAATCCTGATTGTAGAGGATGGTACCATCCGCCATGTTTTTTTCGGCGGTGATTCGGGACGCGTCTTGCGGGCTCGGTTTGCGAGGGAGCGCGATCGTCAAGCGATAGAGGCCCGCGGGCGCTTGGTCATCATCGGACACGACGTCGAGCTGGTACTCTCCTTTTGCGAGCGTGATGATGGAAAGCTTTTCCGGGCCGAACGTCGAATTGAGCGTGTCCATCTTGGCGATGGGCTTGCCGTCCGGACCAGAAATAACCAAGAGCACGTCCACTCCGGCCTGCTCGGCCTCCACGTGGAAGAACTGCCCTTTCTTCAGATGAATCAAGAAACGTTGCGTCTCGCCCGGACTCAGAGACCGCTCCAGCGTCTGCGGAGGCTTGAGCTTGACCGGGGGAGCCGAGGCCGGGTGTGATGCCGGAGCCGCGGCGGGAGCGGGAGGCGTGGGCGACGGCTGCTGACTGGCGGGGCGAGCGAAGGAAGAAATTGCCGGCAGAAATGAAAAGAATAAAATCGCGGCGCGGGAGAGCCGGCGCGCGCGTGGACTTTTAGAAAATCTGAATCGGGTACGCGAGAATCGGACGCGATTCGGAACAGGCTCGGGGATCCCAGATGCAATCACGAGGGGGCGGTTCACTTCGACCTCCCTGTAGGCGCAGCGTTTGAGCATTGAGCGGCATTATAGACCCGGAATGCTTAGATGCAATGACGGTGGCGAAACGCTGTACGGCCTGATTCATGGGCCATCGCGCGGGCGATTCGTTGAAGATTCTTCGCGCGGAAGACGCAGGCGCAGTACACTCACTCACGCAGGAGAATCCACTGAATAGGGCGAAAATTTTCGTGAAACGGGCTCTCGCAGGTGTATTGGGCCTGGCGATTCTCTTGTACGCCGGGGACACCGCCTACGTTCACTATGAGAAAAGTCGCCCGGGAAACGGGGGCGCTTTCGGAGCAGTGAGAATCCTGCCGCTATATACGGTTCCGCAGAAAGACGGAAGAGAAGAGATCTATCTGGGAGATGCGGAGACCGACACCTGCGTTCATGCGATTTTTCCGCATTTCGGTTATGCGCCTTGCTGGTACTTGAATCGCAAGAAGAACAACATGGTTCCCATGATCCTTTTGCCGCCGGATTAGTCCGGCGTGAGCCATAGCGAATCGGGATGAAGACATGCGGGCTGGCCCGGTCACCGGTAGCCGACGGAAGAAACGTCTCCTATGTTGCCCCCGACGGCCGGGGGTAACGGAGATGTCCACATCTTGCCCCGACGGCGATAAAGTGAAACCATAGGTCCCTCAGAGTGCGTCTATCTACTTACGGTAATCAGGGTGGGGGCCGGAACGGGGCTCCGAGGATGAGTGTCCCCCTGGGACCAGGTAAAATGACGGGCGCGTGCGGGAGCTTGAGGCTTTCTTGACCGCAGTCGAGAATGGACCGCTTTCCCATTCAGCGCAGTGCGCGCAGCCTATGCGGTAGGTACAACCGACTACTTGAGGCGGTGAGTTAGCGCCCCAGTGAAAAAACGTTGGGAGCTGTTCCGCAGATACTCGCGGCAAAATCTCGGAACAGCCTCAGAGGGATCCCAAGCGATCGAATAGAAGCAGCCTTTAGAGACGCCCCCGGAGCGGCATCGAGAGAACCGCCCGGTATGCAATTCGAGAAGAAGCGAGGGCTTGCCTTGCCTGAACAAAGTGCAAACAGTTCCGGTTATCTGACGCGTGAGCCGTCCACGCCCGATGTGCCGGCCAGCCCGAAGGGGCACTGGTGGATTTGGATTTTAGTCGTGGTCGTCATTGTTGTCGGGGCGTATTGGCTCTACCGCTGGCACAGCGCCTCGGTGGCGGCGAGCGTGAAGGTAGCGCCGGTGGTGCGAGGCGTTCCCATCGCGACCGCGGTTGCGCAAAAGGGGGACGTGGGGGTTTACATCACGGCGATCGGCACGGTGACGCCGGTATACACAGTCACGGTGACCAGCCGTGTGCAAGGGCAGATCGTGCAGGTGAATTACCGTGAAGGGCAAATGGTACACAAGGGCGACCCGCTGCTCGACATCGACCCACGCCCGTACCAGGCGGCGTTGACCCAAGTGGAAGGCCAACTGGCCCACGATCAAGCGGTGCTGAACGAGGCGCGCATCGATCTGGACCGCTACCAACAGGCATACAGCCGCAACGCGATCGCGAAACAGCAGCTCGACGACCAACAACAGATTGTGCAACAGGATGAGGGCACGGTTAAAAACGACGAGGGACAGCTCGCGAACGCGCGCGTCAATCTCGACTACTGCCACATCACCTCGCCGATCGACGGGCGCGTCGGCCTGCGACTGGTAGACCCGGGAAACATCGTGCAGGCAAATAGTTCGACCTCGCTGGTGGTGGTGACGCAGCTCCAACCGATCACGGTGATTTTCAGCGTCGCTGAAGATTATCTGCCGCAGATCCAAACGCAATTGCGCGAGGGCCACAAGCTGCCAGTGGATGCCTTCGATCGCGACCAAACGCAAAAGCTCGCCAGCGGCACGCTGCTGACGCTCGATAACGTCATAGACCCAAGCACGGGCACGGTGAAGCTGAAAGCCGAATTCCCGAACACGGACAGTTCCCTCTTCCCCAGCCAATTTGTAAATGCCCGGCTGCTGGTGGAAACAGAAAAGGGGGACACGATCGTCCCTGCTGCGGCCATCCAGCGGAACGCGCAAGGGCCTTTCGTGTACGTAATCAAGCCAGACCAGACCGCATCTATGCAGCCAGTTACGGTAGGCACCACGGACGGCACCATTACGGCGGTGACAGGCATCGATCCGGGAGTGACGATCGCCTCGAATGGCTTTGACAAGTTGCAGGACCACGCCAAAGTCAATATCCAAAAAGCGCCGGGCAGCGGGGGCAACGGCAACAGTGGCGGCGGGACTCCGGGAGCTTCCCCGGCGACAGGCGGCCACCCAGGCGGCCCGAACGGCAGCAGCTCGCCCAGTAACCAAAAGCGAGGGACTTCGGGGCAATGAGTCCGTCGCGCGCTTTCATCCTGCGGCCGGTGGCCACGTCGCTATTGATGGCGGCGATTCTGCTCGCAGGAATTGTGGCGTTTACCCAGTTGCCGGTGTCCGCGCTGCCGGAAGTTGACTATCCCACGATTCAAGTTGTGACGTTTTATCCGGGCGCGAGTCCGGACGTGATGGCGTCCGCCGTCACGGCACCGCTCGAGCGCCAGTTCGGCGAGGTGCCGGGCCTGAACCAAATGACCTCGACGAGCTCCGGCGGGAGTTCGATTATCGTTCTGCAATTTTCGCTGGACCTGAGCATCGACGTCGCAGAGCAAGAGGTCCAGGCCGCGATCAACGCGGCGCAAAGCTACCTTCCTTCCGATCTCCCGACGCCGCCGATTTACAGCAAGACCAACCCGGCAGATTTTCCGATTCTGACACTGGCCCTGACTTCAGACTCGATTCCGCTGCCGCAAGTGGAGGACTTGGCCGACACGCGGCTCGCGCAGAAGATCGCGCAATTGCCTGGCGTGGGGCTGGTCAGCATCGGCGGGGGACAAAAGCCCGCGGTTCGCGTGCAGGTGAACCCGGTGGCGCTTTCGGCGAACGGGATTAACCTCGAGGACGTCCGCACCGCGCTGCAACAGACCAGTCTGGATTTGGCGAAGGGCAACTTCGACGGCCCGCAGCAGGATTACCAAATCGCATCGAACGATCAGCTTCTGAACAGCAGTGATTTCAGGAAGGTGATCGTCGCCTACCACAACGGCGCGCCGGTGAGGCTTTCCGACGTCGCGGTAGTGACCGACGACGTAGAGAACTCGCTACAGGCCGCATGGATGAACGAGACGCCCGCGGTGATTGTGAATATCCAGCGCCAACCAGGCGCAAACATCATCCAGGTGGTGAACCGCATTCAGAGTCTGCTGCCGCTATTGCAGCAGACTTTGCCCAGCTCCGTCCATTTGTCGGTGCTCACCGATCGCACCACGACGATTCGCGCCTCCGTAAGCGACGTCGAGTTTGAATTGATGCTTACCGTGGCGCTGGTCGTGATGGTGATCTTCCTTTTCCTGCGAAGCATCTCGGCCACGATCATCCCGAGCATTGCGGTTCCGCTCTCGCTGGTCGGAACGTTTGGCGTGATGTATCTCGCGGGCTACAGCTTGAACAACCTCACGCTGATGGCGCTTACGATTTCCACCGGCTTTGTGGTGGACGACGCGATCGTCATGATCGAGAACATCGTCCGGTACATCGAGGAGGGATTGCCGCCGCTCGAAGCGGCGCTGAAGGGCTCCGAGCAGATTGGATTCACCATCATCTCGCTGACCGTTTCGCTGATCGCCGTGCTCATCCCCCTGTTGTTCATGGGGGACGTCGTTGGGAGGCTGTTCCGCGAGTTCGCGATCACGTTGAGCGTGACGATTTTGGTTTCGGCGGTCGTCTCGCTGACGCTGACGCCGATGATGTGCGCCCGGATATTGCGGCACAAGACGCAAGAACAACAAACCAGTTTCTATAAATGGTCCGAGAAGGTATTCGAGCGCACGATCGCATTCTATGGCCGAACGCTCCAATGGGTTCTGAAGCACCAGTTCGGGACGCTGATGGTGGCGGCCGCGACGCTCGTGCTGACCATCGTTCTTTACATTATCGTGCCGAAGGGATTCTTCCCCATTCAGGACACCGGAATCATCCAGGGGATTTCGCAGGCCGCGGAGACAATTTCGTTTCCGGCAATGGGGGAAAAGCAGCAAGCGCTGACCAAAATCATCCTGCAAGATCCCGCGGTTGAAAACGTCTCCTCATACATCGGAGTTGACGGAACCAATACAACGCTGAACTCCGGCCGGATTCAAATCAATCTCAAGCCGCTCGAGGATCGCGGGATCAGCGCTTCGGACGTAATCCGCCGACTGCAACCCCAACTGGACAAAGTGGACGGAGTCACACTGTACATGCAGCCGGTGCAGGATTTGACGGTCGAGGATCGCGTCAGCCGCACGCAGTATCAGTACACGCTCGAAGACCCCGACCAGAATGAATTGAATTACTGGACTGCGAAATTGATGGCCAGGTTGCAGCAAGAGCCCGATCTTCGCGATCTCGCGACCGATCAGCAGACCGGAGGGCTCGCTGCGATGCTGATGATCGACCGGGAAACTGCCTCCCGGATGGGAATCACGCCGCAGGCAATCGATGAAACGTTGTACGACGCTTTCGGGCAACGCCAAGTTTTGACGATGTACACGGATCTCAACCAGTACCACGTGATTCTGGAAGCGATGCCGAGTTTTCAGAAGAGCCCCGCGACACTTCAAGATATTTACGTGCGCTCCGCGCTGGCTTCGAGCGCGACTACCACGGGAGCGACCGGGACCGCCAACGCGAACGGAGCCACCACCGCGCCACTCATCACGGCGACGAGCGCCAGCGGGGGAGGAGGAGGAGGCACCGGACAGGCCGGCACTTCCACTGCCCTTCCAAGCATCGGTTCCGCCAATCCTGCGGCCACGACGGGAGCGAACGGATCGGCAGTCCCGCTCAGCGCATTCACGCACTTTGAGTCGCAAGCGGCGCCGCTTTCGGTGAATCATCAAGGCCAATTCCCCGTGGTGACGATCTCCTTCAACCTCGCGCCGAGCGCATCCTTGGGGAGCGCGACCAAAGCAATTCAGAAAGCGCAAGCCGAGATCGGCATGCCGCTGAGTGTTCAAGCGGCCTTCCAGGGAACGGCGGCGTCGTTTCAAGCTTCGCTCTCGAACGAGCCGATCTTGATTCTGGCCGCGCTGGTGACGGTGTACATCGTTCTGGGAGTCTTGTACGAAAGCTACATTCACCCGGTCACAATTCTTTCGACGCTTCCTTCCGCGGGCGTCGGCGCAATTCTCGCTTTGCTCATCTGCGGATCCGAACTGAGCGTCGTGGCGCTGATCGGCATCATCCTCCTGATCGGGATCGTGCAGAAGAACGGCATCATGATGATCGACTTCGCGCTCGACGCGGAGCGCAAAGAGGGACAGAAGGCCGAGGACGCAATCTACCAAGCCTGCCTGCTTCGTTTCCGCCCGATTCTGATGACGACCATGGCGGCCATGCTGGGCGGCCTTCCGCTGGCGTTGGGAACGGGCATCGGCTCGGAGTTGCGCCGTCCATTGGGAATCGCCATGGTTGGCGGCCTGATCCTGAGCCAGATCCTCACGCTCTACACGACGCCCGTCATCTATATTTTCTTCGACCGGGTCGCTCACCGACTGGCGGCCCGCAGCGCGGGGGCGGCAGACCCTGAAACTGTTCCGGGAGATTAGGCTTGAGTCTTTCGACCCCATTCATCCGGCGCCCTGTGGCGACGACCCTGTTGACGGCGGCTGTCGCCCTGGCCGGCACCGTCGCCTTCCGAATTCTTCCGGTTTCGCCGCTGCCGCAGGTGGATTTCCCCACCATCTCCGTGGGTGCGGCTTTGCCGGGGGCCAGCCCAGAAACGATGGCGTCTTCCGTTGCGACTCCACTCGAGCGGCAATTGGGGCGCATCGCCGGTGTAACGGAGATGACTTCGTCGAGCAATCTCGGAACGACCAGCATCACGCTGCAATTCGATTTGAGCCGGGATATCGACGGCGCCGCCCGCGACGTTCAGGCGGCGATCAATGCGGCCCGCAGCTATTTGCCGTCGAATCTGCCGAGCAATCCCAGCTACCGCAAGGTCAATCCCGCCGATTCGCCCATCCTGATCCTGGCGCTCACTTCAAACGTTTACGACCGCGGCGCTCTTTACGACGCCGCTTCGACAATCATGGTCCAACGACTTTCGCAGGTCCAGGGCGTGGGACAAGTGAGCGTGGGAGGGAGTTCCTTGCCCGCGGTACGCGTCGAGGTCAATCCCACCCAACTCAATAGCTACGGGCTGGGGCTCTCGGACGTCAGCGGAATGTTGAGCCGGCAGAATGCCAATCTTCCGAAAGGACGCATCGCCGACGACACAACGACGGCCGACATCTCCACGAACGACCAGCTTATGAAGGCCGTGAATTACGAGCCGCTCGTGGTGGGCTACCACAACGGAGCCGCGGTGAAACTCTCGGATGTCGCCGACGTCGTGGACTCGACGGAAAACGTTCGAGCGGCGGGTTTTGTGAATGGGCAGCCCGCGGTGCTGCTCATCGTCTTCCGACAGCCGGGCGCCAATATCATCGACACGGTCGATCGCGTCGAGGCTGCCCTTCCCTCATTGAAAGCTTCGATCCCCGCCGCGATCAATGTTTCTGTGACGCTGGACCGCACATTGACGATTCGGTCGTCCGTGAACGACGTGGAACGCTCGCTCATGATTTCCGTGTGTTTGGTGATACTGGTGGTGTTCGTCTTTTTGCGGAATCCCCGGGCGACGCTGATCCCGAGCGTGGCTGTCCCAGTCTCGCTGATCGGCACGTTCGGCATCATGTATTTGTGCCACTACAGCATCGACAATTTATCGCTCATGGCGCTGACGATCTCGACGGGATTCGTGGTGGACGACGCGATCGTGGTCATCGAAAACGTGATGCGCCACTTCGAAAAGGGGATGCCGCCGATGCAAGCGGCACTGCTGGGAGCCAAGGAGATCGGCTTCACCGTGCTTTCGATGAGCCTCTCGCTCGTAGCGGTTTTTATCCCGATTCTCTTGATGGGCGGGATCGTGGGACGCCTGTTCCGGGAATTCGCCGTGACGCTCTCGGCGGCAATTCTCGTTTCGCTGGCGGTTTCGCTGACGACCACGCCGATGATGTGTTCGCGGCTGCTGAAGGAGGAAGAAGCCGGTAAGAAACACAACATTTTTTATCGCGCGAGCGACGGCGCATTCCGCGCATTGTTGGGCGCTTACGAGCGTACGCTGACCTGGGTGTTGCGTCACGCCCCTCTCACCCTTGCCGCCTTGATCCTCACGATTGTCTTCAACGTTTACTTGTTTTGGGTTGTCCCCAAAGGCTTTTTCCCCCTGCAGGACAACGGCACCATCGGTGGCGGAATGCAGGGCGCCCAGGACATTTCGTTTCAAGCGATGCAGGCCGCTACCGGGCGATTCGTGCAGATGATCAAGAGCGACCCCGCGGTGGAGAACGTTGTGGCGTTCACCGGCGGCCAAGGGGCCACGAACGGCGGTTTTATTTTCATGAGTTTGAAGCCGATTTCGGAGCGCAAGATTTCGTCGAGCCAGGTGATCGATCGGTTGCGACCGAAGATGATGTCTGTGCCCGGAGTTACGGTGTTTATGGCGGCGGGCCAGGACTTGCGCATCGGCGGCCGCATGAGCAACGCGCAATACCAGTACACGATTCAGAGCGACAATTTGCAGGATCTTGTGAAGTGGGGGCCGCAATTGTACCGCAAATTTAAGACACTTCCGGATCTCACGGACGTCAACAGCGATCAGCAAAATAACGGCCTGGAAGCTTCGCTGGTCTACGATCGTCCGACGATGTCGCGCCTCGGCATTACGCCGCAAACCATCGATAGCACCCTGTACCAGGCATTCGGACAAGCCCAAGTCTCGACGATGTACACCGGCGTGAATCAATATCACGTGGTGATGGAAGTGCAGCCGAAGTATTGGCAGACGCCCGAGGGGCTGAACGACATTTATATTCGCGCGGCTCAGGGGAAGGTGGTGCCCCTAAGCGCTGTGGCTCATCTGGAGACGTTGCAAGCGGCTCTATCCGTGAACCACCAGGGCCAGTTTCCATCGGTGACGGTGTCGTTCAATTTGGCGCCGGGAGTGGCGCTGGGCCAGGCGGCAAGTGACATCCTCGCGGCAGAGCAACAAATGGGCATGCCGGGCACAATCCACGGAATGTTTTCGGGGACGCTCGAGGCGTTTCAGTCCTCACTCGCGTCGGAACCGTACCTCATCCTGACGGCTCTGGCCGCGGTTTACATCGTGTTGGGCATTCTCTACGAAAGTTTGATTCATCCCGTAACGATTCTTTCGACGCTGCCTTCCGCCGGGGTGGGCGCGATACTCGCACTGCTTCTGTTTCGTACGGAGCTGAGTGTAATCGCGATGATCGGAATCATCCTGCTGATTGGAATCGTCAAGAAAAACGCTATCATGATGATTGATTTCGCGCTCGCGGCGGAACGGAACGAAGGCAAGAGCCCCGCTGACGCGATTTACGAAGCGTGCATTCTCAGATTTCGGCCGATCCTGATGACCACCATGGCCGCAATGTTTGGGGCTTTGCCTCTGGCGCTGGGAGGCGGTACCGGATCGGAACTTCGCCGCCCGCTGGGAATTACGATTATCGGCGGGTTGTTGTTGAGCCAAGTGCTGACGCTCTACACCACGCCGGTCGTTTACCTTTATATGGACCGGTTGCGCGACTGGTTGTTGGGTTCGCGCGCGCGTCCGCACGCCGCCGGGGCGCCGCAGGAGTCCATCGGATGATGGTGCCCCAAGTGAAGTGGAATACTCAAGTTTCGTTGGCTCTTTTGCTGGCGGGAATGCTGGCGCTCAACGGCTGCGACCTGGCGCCCAAGTATCACAGGCCTGCCGCGACGACTCCTCCCGCGTACAAAGAACTCACGCCGGCGGACCAGAAAGTGACCGACGGCTGGCGCGTTGCCGATCCAAAAGATGCCGCGCTGCACGGCCAATGGTGGACGATCTTCGGCGACGCGCAACTCAACGGGCTCGAAGACAAAGTCAATATCTCCAACCAGACGATCGCGGAGGCATTTTCAAATTATATGGCTGCGCGCGCGCTCGTCCGCGAGGCGCGCAGCCAGTATTTCCCGACGGCGACCACCGACCCCAGCATCGTTGAGGAGCATCAGGCCGCCACGGTCACGGCTTCCAGCAAATCCAGCGGCGCCACTTTCACGAACTATTCGCTGCCGTTTGACGCCACTTGGATGCCCGACCTTTGGGGCCGCGTTCGCAACACGGTGAGGGCGGCGAGCGCGGGAGCGCAGATCAGCGCGGGCGACCTCGAGAACACGCGCCTTTCCGTCGGGGCGGAACTCGCCGCTGATTATTTCGCGCTCCGCGGACAAGATGCCTTAAAGAAGCTTTTGGATTCGACCGTGGTTGCCTACCAGCAATCGTTGGACCTCACAAAGGTGCTATACCAGACGGGCATCGCATCCGATGAATCCGTCGCGCAGGCGGAAACACAGCTGAAAACGGTCGAGGCGCAGGACACCGCGCTCGGCATTCTCCGCGCCCAATACGAACACGCCATTGCGACGCTCGTGGGCGAGCCGGCCTCCACGTTTTCGCTTCCCGCTTTGCCGCTCGATGAGGCGCCTCCGGGGATCCCCACCGGTGTGCCGTCCGATCTTCTCGAGAGGCGTCCCGATATCGCCATTGCGGAACGCCAAGTGGCTCAAGCGAACGCGCAAATCGGCGTGGCGCGCGCGGCGTACTATCCGGCCGTCACTTTGAGCGCTGCTGCCGGATTGCAAGCGACCTCGATTTCAGATTGGTTCACCTGGCCGAGCCGATTCTGGTCCATCGGTCCGGCGGCGGCGGAGACGATCTTCGATGCGGGCTTGCGCCGTGCCACACTCGAGCAATATCGCGCGACGTACGATGCCACGGTTGCGAATTACCGGGGGACGGTACTGACCGCTTTCCAGCAGGTGGAAGACAACCTCGCTTCGTTGCGCATTCTTTCGCAGGAACGAGCGCAGCAGGACGACGCGGTCCTCTCGGCGCAAAGAAATCTCGCGCTGGCGACCGATCGCTACCGCCTCGGAATCGATCCCTATCTCAACGTCATCACCGCCCAGACAGCGCTCTTCACCAACCAGCAAGTGGCGGTCAATATCCGGACGCAACAGATGACGGCGAGCGTGCAATTGATTTTGGCGCTTGGCGGAGGCTGGGATGCGTCGCAACTTCCAACGCCACAGCAAGTGATTTCGCGGAGCGCTCCGTCGGCGCCATCGTCGCCTGCGACGAGCACTCCGCCTGCGCCCACAAATGGGAGCGGGCCGGCGCAACAATAATCAGGGCCGGTGCGGGCAGTTATTTTGCGGAGCCGACCTCCACGACCGTAATGCTTTTCAGCTGGCGCACCCAGCGCGCGCCGAGTTTGTCTCCAACCACGATCAATCGCAGCGGCCCGACTTTGGGATCAAATGGCTGGCCGTCCGCGCGATCCGCCACCAAAATGGTTGCGTTGCCGAAGTTCGAGTCGATTTCACCCAAAGAGAAAAGGACATGATAATTGTCCGCGGCGTTGGCGACCACGCCGAACGTCATTCCTTTGTGGTGCATGTCCATGCCGGTGGGCACGCCCGCCTTGGCCAACAAATCCTTTAGCGCCACACCCTCGTAAACTCGCGGCTGCGGATCGTGCTCGCCTTTCGCGGTAACTTTTGTTCGAGGCAGCGCGCTCCAGTCCGCGGCGGTCAGGTGCAACTCCTGTTTCACTTCTCCGGTCACCGAAAACAGCTCTGGTTGGTTCGCCGCTTGCGGCTGGGGCGCGGGCCTCGCCGCAATTCTGTGCGGCGCCGCCAAGATCAAAAGCGCGGCGCAGGCGGAGAATGCGATTACAAAAGCAGCTTTGCTTCCCGGCTTCGGTTGATAGCAGAATACCTGGACCGCATTTTTCTTCCGCATGTGGGGTTCTCCCGTCGAATGGCCTGCAACGCGCCGCTCGAATTTTAGCTTAATTCGTTCGCCAGAAGTCATCCGGTTTCGTTTGCGGAACGCAGTTGTGATAGTCTCGCGCCCGCTAGAATCTAAAATGCCCGATCCGGCGAAACTCTTTCTCGGCGTGGACATCGGCGGCACTAAAGTCGCGGCGGGACTCGTCACCGGTTCCGGCGAAATTGTTTTCAAGACACGCGCTCCCATGCGCGCGCACGGTTCCGCGGAGGAAGGATTCGATTCGGTGCGCCGCGCGATGGATGCCGCGCTCGCCGCGAAAACGGGCGTCGAGCTAGGCGGTGTCGGCATCACGTCGCCGGGCCCGCTTGACCCGCATTCGGGTGTGGTGCTGAACCCTCCGAATCTTCCCTGCTGGCGCGACTTCCCGCTCGTTGAAAAAATTCGCGCGGCGTATGGCGTTGACGCGCACCTCGATAAAGATGCCAACGCCGCGGGACTCGCCGAGGCTCTCTGGGGCGCCGGCCGGGACTATCGCTGGGTTTTCTATGCTACGCTCGGAACCGGGATCGGCACCGGGATTATCCTCGATGGCCGCGTCTATCGGGGCCGCACGGGCGCCGCTGCCGAGGGCGGCCACATGACGATCGATTATCATGGGCCTCGCTGCGGATGCGGCAAGTACGGCTGCATCGAAGCGCTCGCTTCGGGACCGGCGATTGCCGCGCGCGCCCGCGCAAGGGTCGCCGTCGCGGGGGATCGCGGCGCGCGATTGATTCAGCTCTCGGGCGGCAACATCGAGCTGATTTCCTCGGAAACCGTCGCCGACGCATGGCTCAAAGGCGACGCGCTCGCCTCGGGGATTCTCGCCGAGACGTTCGATCTGGTGGCCATTTGGCTGGGCAACATCGTGGACATTCTCGAGCCCGAAGTCGTGATCTTCGGCGGCGGGATCGGCGAACTCGCGAGCGAATGGTTCACGTATATTCGGTCGAAATTGCCGGCGTGGTCCGTCAACCCGCGCTGCCAGGAAATCCCGCTCGTGCTCGCCCGCTACGGCGCGGATTCCGGCGTGCCGGGCGCCGCGGCTCTCTGCCTCACGTAGCGGTCATCCGGTGCGCGGTCGCAGAATCCACCGCATTCGATCCTCACACGTTCCTGGCCGGCCTCGATCATTGGGATCCAATCCGCTAGCAGCGGGCGCCGGAAGCCATCGCTAAGGAAACAGAATGAGTTTCAGAAATGAAACCGGAACCCATGCGCAACGAGCGACTTTTTTCGCGCATCTGAGTTTAATAGGGTAGAGAGAAATAGGCGGTCACAGCCGGGAGGTGCGGATTTCCCCCGGCAGGAGGTTAAACCCATGAAACGGATTTTTAAGCTCGCGCCCATCGCACTTCTGGCGGTTCTGGCCCTGGTCCCCGCAGCTTCAGCGCAAAGAGGCGTGCTGATCGTCAGAGGCGGATTCTACGGCGGCTTCTACGGCCCGCACTTCTTCGGCTACCTCGGCCCCGGCCCCTGGATCTACGGCTATTGGGGAGCGCCGTACGGCTTCCGCTACATATCCGGGCCGAATTCGGGCCAAGTGAAGATCGAAACCAAAATGAAGGACGCCTCGGTGTACCTGGATGGCGGGTTCATCGGCAAGGCCGACAAGGTCAAGAAATTCGCGCTCAAGACGGGCGAGCACGACATCGAGTTGCGCGACGCCAGCGGGCACACGTTCTACCAAGAACACATCCGGGTACTCCCCGGCCGAACGGTCGAAATCGAGCCGGATTCTTCGTCAAGCCACTGACAACGATAGAAACCGCTTCGGGCGAATCAACTCACGCGACGGCGTGGGATTGATTCGCCCGAGCCATTTTCATTCCTCCTCTGAAGGTTTGCCTCGCAATCGGCAATACGCATCCCTTCCCGACCGGGTGCAACACGCTTTTCCGCCGCTGTCTAATTCTGCGTTTTCCCGGTAGAATCCGAGGGAAGTAGCTGTGTAGTTACGATGGAGATCCCGTGCGAAGACGAAGATTTCGAGCGTCTGCGTTCTTCGGCCTCTCGCTCTCCCTATTGGCGGGTGTGGCCACTCTAGCGATCCGCCTTTGCGCGGACGACGCGAAGCCCCCCGATTATTCCGCGGAGCCGTTCGTCGTCGAGAAGATCTCCGCCAGCACCGATGTGAATGCAGATGGAACATACAATTCGGACACCACCGCCCGGGTTCGCATCCAATCGGACGCGGGGCTCCAGCGTTTCGGCCTTATCAGTTTCTCTTATGCATCGGCAACGACGAATTTGGAAATTGTCTACGTCCGCGTGACCAAGCCCGGCGGACACATCGTGGAGACGGGCCCGGAGAATATTCTCGAAATGCCGGCCGACATCACCCGACAGGCGCCCTTCTACAGCGACGTAAAGGAAAAACAAGTCGCAGTTAGAGGACTGGCGGTCGGCGACTCGCTCGAATACGAGTATCGCGAGCATGAAACCTCCGCGCTCGATCCCGGAATGTATTGGAACGCCTACAACTTCTTTAAAGGCGGCATCGTTCTCGAAGAGGATGTTCAGATCAGCTTTCCGTCGGAACTTCACGCCAAGGTTGTATCCTCGCAGGTTCAGCCCACAGTCGCCGAGCAGAACGGCCGCAAAATCTACACCTGGAAGACGGCCAACCTCGAACCAAAATCGAAAGACGCGAATCCCAAGCCGGCGGCCAAACCGCCCGACGATCGGCCCGCCATCCAAATCACCACATATCAAGACTGGGACGCGGTCGGCCAGTGGTTCCGGAGTCTCGCGGCGCCAAGGGCCGCGCCTGGACCGGAAGTCAAAGCCAAAGCCGACGAGATAACGAAGGACGCCAAAACAGAGGACGAAAAAATCCGGTTGCTGTACGCCTTTGTCTCGCAGCAGTTCCGTTATATCGGGATCTCCCTCGGGATTGGGCGTTACCAGCCGCATTCCGCCGCGGACGTGCTCGATAACGGATATGGCGACTGCAAAGACAAGCACACGCTGTTTACAGCCCTGCTCGCGGCGGAGGGAATCAAGGCGTATCCCGTCTTGATCCAATCATCTTCGGCGAAACTCGATCCGGATGTCCCCTCTCCCGGACAGTTCGACCATGTAATCACCGCGATCCCCCAGACCGATGGTCTCTTGTTCCTCGATACGACCACCGAAATTGCCCCCTTCGGCTACCTGGTCCCGGAGTTGCGAGACAAGCAAGCGCTCGTGATTCCCGATCAAGGTCCGGCGCATCTGGTCCAGACTCCGGCGGAGTTGCCCTTCAAGTCGTTTTTCCATTTTCAGGCGGACGGCGCCCTCGACGATTCCGGAACCTTCAAGAGCAAGATGCACGCAGAGGTTCGCGGCGATAGTGAGGTCTTTTATCGCGCGGCGCTGCGCGAAGCGGGGAAATCCAAGTGGACGGATGTCGTCCAGGAGATCTCCAGGACCTGGCAATTCGGCGGAACCGTCAGCGACGTGGTCGCCAGCGAGCCGGAGGCCGTCGACGCTCCGTTTCAGCTGGATTATTCCTACACTCGCAACAATTATGGCGATTGGGATGCAAAGGCGATCTCCGCACCCTTGCCGCCGATCTACCTGCCCGAGGTTCCGGACGACCCCGCCGAGCAAGCGAAGCCGCTGGAATTCTACGCCAAGCTTGAAGTTCACCTGCAAGCAACAATGAAACTGCCGGAGCATTGGAACACCACGCAGCTCCCGGACCCGGTCGACCTTGTCGAGCCTTTCGCCGAGTATCACTGCTCCTACACGGTCGTGGATCGCGTGCTGCATGCCGACCGGCGATTCGCGTTTAAGGTCTTGAGCATCGATCCCGGCCAATTTGCGGAGTACAAGAAATTTCAACAGTCGGTTCTCGACAGCGAATACAAGCAGATCGCCCTCATCAGTACCACGGCGACCAAGCCGTCCAGCCCCTCCGCTACCCCTGTCTACGTATTTGGAAGTGGCGATGCGCACGCGGCGTTCGAGCGGGGCCGGCAGGCGCTCGTGCGTGGTGACACGGCGTCTGCCGTCGGCAGTTTTAAGGAAGCGGTGCAGGACGACCCGAATTTTGCTTTTGGATGGCTCCTCTTAGGGGGCACCCAAATCGGGCTCGGCGACGTGTCGGAAGGAATGAAGGACGTCGAAAACGCCGTAACACTCGACCCGACAAATCTTACCGCGTACAAGAGCATCCCGCCGCTCCTGATTCGCACTAATCATCCTGACTTGGCCCTGGAATTCTGGAAACTCCTGGAGAAAACGGCCCCGAACGATCCAGATCCACCCAGAAACATCGCGAGTTACCTTGTTGAGCAGAAGCACTACCCGGAAGCCGTGCAGGAGCTGCAGACGGCGACGAAAATTATCGCGGATAACGCGCTGCTCTATTTGGTCCTCGGCGACGCATTGATCCACAACGGCGATCCGGACGGTGCAACTACGGCGCTGAGGAAAGCATCCAGCTTGGATTCCAGCCCCCAAATGCTGAACAACGTCGCCTACGAGTTCGCAGACGGCAATTTGCATTTGGATGAGGCGCTCGATGATGCCAAGAAAGCCGTCGCGGGGATCGAGGCGGAGACCTCGAAGTTGTCGCTGGACCAGCTCGAACTGAAGGATCTCGCAGAAATGGGACAGCTCTCCGCTTATTGGGACACCCTCGGCTGGGTCTACTATAAGAGGGCCGATTACACTACCGCGGAAAAATACCTGCGCTCGGCTTGGAATCTTTCGCAATATGGAGTTATCGGCGACCACTTGGGCCAAATCTGCGAGAAACTTGGGAAGCAGAAGGAAGCGGCGCAGGCTTATCGGTGGGCGATCGACGCCGGCAACGCTCCCGAGGAAACGCCCGACCGCCTCGCGGCCTTGCATGCCAACAAGACAGCCAGGGGTGGAGTTCGTGATTCTGGTTCTCTGTCCAATCTCCGTACCATCAAACTTCCGCGCATCGTGGCGAAAAGCGCTTCTGCTGACTTCTTTCTCCTGTTCGGCCCCGGCGAGAAGCTCACTGCGGTGAAGTTCCTCTCTGGATCCGACTCGCTGCGGGACGCGCAGAAGTCCTTGATGTCCGCGGATTTCGGCGTAACATTTCCCGACGACGGGCCTACGCAAGTCCTCCGTCGCGGAAGATTGATTTGCGACGCGACTCCCGCCGGCTGCGAAATTGTACTCGACCTACCGGGCGACGTTCACGCAATCGAGTGAGCGGGACATTTCCCGCGCGGCGCGCAAAGAAGAATGCGCCATCCGGCCGGACGGCGCGAATTCCAGCGGCTAGGATTCGCCAGAGACTCGAATCATCGCCTTGATGACGCCGTCGCGATAATTCGCCACGGTGTCAAACGCGGCGGGGGTTTCCGACAGCGGGAAATGGTGGGTCGCGAGCTGGTCCATGTTGATCTTGCCGCTGGCGAGCAGCTTGATCGCGGGAATGACGCAATCGTTTTGCCGCCGCACGTTGCGGATGGTGAGCTCTTTGCGCCGATAGGTGTGAATCGGGAAGCTCACGCACTCCACTTCCGGAATCCCGACAATCACCAGCGTCCCCCCCGGCTTCAATAGTTCGGCCGCTTGATTCAAGGATGCCTGCTGGCCCGCGCATTCAAAAACAAAGTCCAATCCTTCCGGCGCGAGTCTGCGAATCTCCGCGACAATATCCACGTCGCTCGGACTCCCCGCCCATTCCGCGCCGCAGCGCAAGGCCGCCGCCTGCCGCGCCGCGATCGGCTCGCTGCAGTAAGCAGAACAATCTGCGGCCGCGCGCACGGCCAGCAGCACGGACAATCCAATCGGGCCGCAGCCCAAAACGGCGATTTGCGCGCCGTCCTGCGCGGCAGCCATGCGCTGCGTGTACACGGCGATTGCGAGCGGCTCGATCAACGCGGCTTGATCCGCCGTCATCGACTCCGGAAGCGGGATGCAACATTCGGCGGGCATCACCAGATATTCCGCGAGTCCGCCGTTGAGCTGGCCCGGGCAGCCGAGAAACTTGTGATTCAGGCAAGTGTGATGCCGGCCGCGCAAACACTGTTCGCACTCGCCGCAGTGAATGGCGGGTTCGATGGCGACGCGCTCGCCGGGAACCAGATCGTCGACGTCGTCGCCAACTTCGACGATTGTGCCGCCGCATTCGTGACCGACGATGAAGGGAAAGTCCACGACGAGGGGTCCGATGCGGCCGGTGGAGTAATAATGAATGTCAGAGCCGCAAATTCCGACAGACTCCACGCGCAGCAGCACATCATGCGGATGAACGATTCGGGGATCCGGCGCATCCGCAATCTTGATTTCGCGCAAACCGGTAAGAAACGCCGCCTTCATGGGACTCCAGCCCGCCGCGCGAGCCGCTAGGCGATTTTCGCCGAGCTAATCGTAATACTCCAAGCCGAGATGCGTGATGAGCTCTTCCCCGCGCAGGTAGCGCAACGTGTTCTTCAGCTTCATCAATTGGATGAAAACATCGTGCTCGGGATAGAGCTTTGGCGCGACGATGGGGCTCTTGAAGTAGAACGACAGCCACTCCTGAATTCCCTTCTTCGCCATTTCCGGGCAGCGTTGCGCGAGGTCCAGGAACAGAACCAGATCCAACACCATCGGGGCTGCCAGGATGGAATCGCGGCAGAGAAAATTAATCTTGATCTGCATGTCGTAACCGAGCCAGCCGAAAATGTCGAGGTTGTCCCAGCTCTCTTTGTTGTCACCGCGCGGCGGATAATAGTTGATGCGGACTTTGTGGTAGTAGCCTTTGTAGAGCTGAGGATACAGATCCGGCTGAAGAATGTATTCGAGAACCGAGAGCTTGCTCACTTCCTTGCTGAGAAATGCTCCCGGATCCTCCAGGACTTCTCCGTCGCGATTTCCCAGGATATTCGTGGAGAACCAACCCTTGAGCCCAAGCATGCGCGCCTTCAGGCCAGGCGCGATCAGCGTCTTCAGGAAGGTCTGGCCCGATTTGAAGTCCTTGCCGCAGATCGGGATGTGCTTTTCGGACGAATAGTCGATCAGCGCCGGAAAGTCCGCGGCGACGTGCGGCGCACCGTTCGCAAACGGCACACCGAGCTTCAGCGCGGCGTAGGCGTAAATCATGCTGGGCGAGATGGCAGGGCTATTCTCTTTGAGCCCTCTCTCGAATGTCGCCATTGTCCGGTGCACCGGCCCGGGCTCCGAGTACGATTCCGTCGAGGCGCACCAG
>Ga0209517_10001889_pt1 | contig 30648 bp, 26 predicted proteins | sample PeaSoiMetSII2010_FD_187695 | JGI IMG/M metagenome (GOLD analysis project Ga0209517, IMG submission 187695) | Peat soil microbial communities from Weissenstadt, Germany - SII-2010 (SPAdes) (version 2) | ecosystem: Environmental > Terrestrial > Soil > Wetlands > Peat | place: Germany...
GCGCGCCTATCGCGCCAGGCGAGCGTCGAGCGACCACTTTCCCGCGCCGACGATCAGGAGATAGATGCAACCGAGCAGCATGGTGAGGTCCGCGCGCGATTCATGCATCGTGGTCCAGAAGCCGGTGCGTTTGACGTCCGCCGCGAGATGAAACATCCCGACATCGTGGCCCAGGAGAATCGGCAGCTTGGTCGAAACCAGCGCCACGATCATAATAATGATCAGCGGCACCGCGGCGAGCCGCGTGAACAGCCCGATGATGATCAATGATCCGCAGATGATCTCGACCACGCCCACGAAGGGGCCCATGATATCGGGAAAGGGAATCCCGATTTTGGCAAAACGCCCGGCGCCAAGCGCATCGGCATAGATCAGTTTCTGGATGCCTTCGGGCAGAAAAACCACGAGCCCGACCAGAAGCCGCACCAGGACGGTCCACCCGGATTCGCCGGTGTGCATTGTGTCATTCAAGGTCATTGCGATATCCTTTCAGAAAAGTTGCGACAAGGTGCCGGCGCCCGCCAACAGCACCACCACGATCCACGGCGGCAGTTTCCAGACGGTCAGGAGCAGGAAGCCTGCGAGCGCCAGCGCAAAATCGCGCGGGCTCGATACCGCGGTGGTCCAGACCGGGTGATAGAGCGCCGTGCCGAGAATGCCAACCACGGCGGCGTTGGTGCCGCGCATGGCGGCCTGCGCGGTCGGGCGCGTGCGCATCGCATCCCAGAACGGCAACATGCCATAGACGAGCAGCATGCCCGGAAGAAGCAGCGCGAAAAGCGCAATGGCGGCGCCCGCCAATCCGTTCGGCGGGGTGTTCATCACGGCGCCAAGATAGGCGGCGAAGGTAAAGAGCGGCCCGGGCACGGCCTGCGCCAGTCCATATCCGGCGAGAAATGCCTCGTTGCCGACCCATCCCGGCGTCACGACCTGCGCCTGCAACAAAGGCAGCACGACATGGCCGCCGCCGAACACCAGCGCGCCGGAGCGGAAGAAGGCGTCGAACATGGCGAGCGCATGCGATCCGGTCGCGGCGGTCACGACGGGAGTTAACAAGAGGAGCGCCGTGAACAGGCCAAGCGCGATGCCGCCGCCGAGCCGGGTGACCGGAAAATTCAGATGGCCGGAAAAAGGCGCAGCCTCTCCCCGGCAGAGCCAAAGCCCCGCGCAGGCGCCGAGCGCGATCGCGGCGATCTGGGCGAGCGATCCGGCGAACAAGACCACGATCGCAACCGCGGCCAGCGCGATTGCGGCGCGTGGGCGATCCGGGGTGAGGCTTTTCGCCATGCCCCAGACGGCTTGCGCCACGACCGCGACCGCGACCAGCTTCAACCCGTGCAGGAAGCCCCCCGCAACCGGCCCTTCGAAGGCGGCCGCGCCGAGCGCGAAGGCGAACATGACGATGGCCGACGGCATGGTGAAGGCAAACCATGCCGCAAGGCCGCCCAAGAGCCCGTTGCCGCGTAGAATGCCAAGGGAAAAGCCCACCTGGCTCGAAGCCGGTCCCGGCAGGAACTGACAGAGCGCGACGAGGTCCGCAAAGGTCGCCTCGTCGAGCCATTTGCGCCGCACGACCAGTTCGTCCCGGTAATAGCCGAGGTGAGCGATCGGACCGCCGAAAGAGGTCAGGCCCAATTTGAGGAAGGCCGTAAAAACCTCGCCGACCGTTCCCTTTTCCTGAATTTCCGGAGAAAGTGAACCGCGCTCCGGGCGCTCAGTTGTTACATCAGGCGACGCAGACTCACTCACCATCGTGCCTCCGAGGCTTCCTGCCATTACCATATCGCTAATTTCGCCGACCGCACCAGTTTTGGAGAATGGGCATGACGATCGACCGACGGATGTTTCTGCACATTGGCGCGGCAAGCGCGCTGGCCGGGGCGGCTCTGCGCCCCGCCACGGCTCAAATGCCCTCCGCGCCGCCGGATAATGCTGCTGCACCGCCGCAAGGCAAAGCCGATCACACCATTCGTATCTCAAGCGGGCTGGTCGAGCTTGCCTCCGACCATATCGTTTCAACCAAGCTCTATAACGGACAGTTCCCCGGTCCGTTGCTCCGCCTGAAGGAAGGCCAGCCGGTCGTGGTCGATATCCACAACGATACCGACACGCCGGAACAGTTGCATTGGCACGGGCAGACCCTGCCGGTGGAAGTCGACGGCGCGGCGGAAGAGGGGACGCCCTACATTCCCGCCCACGGCATGCGCCGGATCGGCTTCACGCCGGGCCCTGCGGGACTACGGTTCTATCACACCCATCTTGTGCCGGGCGCAGATCTCGCCAATGGGCAATATAGCGGACAGGTCGGCACGGTTTACATCGAGCCGAAACGTGAAGCAGGCCGTTACGACCGTGAAGTATTCCTGATGCTCAAGGAATTTCAGCCCTCGCTCAGCCGCGGCGGCGACATGGCGTCGGACTTCCTGGCAAACCCGGTGCGCGTCAAGTCGCTGGAGGATGCCGGCGAAAGCGCGATGCGCGCCTCGATGGCGAGCGGCAAGCCGCACGGCTACGAGGTCGGCTACAGCCTGTTTTCGATCAACGGCCGCATGCTCGGCCATGGCGAACCCATTCGCGTCAAGCAAGGCGAGCGCGTCCTGTTTCACATCGTCAATGGCAGCGCCACGGAAATCCGCAGCCTCGCGCTGCCGGGTCACCGCTTCGAAGTTGTGGCGCTCGACGGCAACCCGGTGCCGAAACCCGTCGAAGTCCCCGTGCTCTGGCTCGGCACCGCCGAGCGCATCTCGGCGATCGTCGAGATGAAGACGCCGGGCATCTGGGTAATGGGGGATCTGGCCGACGACGATCGCGGCAAGGGCATGGGGATTGTGATCGAATATGCCGGGCGCAGCGGCAAGCCGAAATGGGCCAAGCCGGTGCCCTATCGCTGGGACTATACGATCTTCGGCAAGCAGGATGCGGCGGCCGCGCCCGACGAAACCCTCGAGATGATCTTCGAGAAGAACAATGCGGCGCTCGATGGCTTCAACGAGTGGACGATCAACGGCGTTGCCTTCTCGATGGAGAAGATAGAGCCGATGTTCCACCTGCGGCGGGGCAAGCGCTGCCGGCTGAAGATGCGAAACGCCAGCGATGATGTTCACCCAATCCATCTGCATCGCCACAGTTTTGAGCTGACACGCATTGCGGGCAGGGCTACCAGCGGCATCATCAAGGATGTCGTCATGCTCGGCGGATATCAGGAGCTGGAGGTCGATTTCGTCGCCGACAATCCCGGCCGCACCCTGTTTCACTGTCATCAGCAGCTGCACATGGATTTTGGGTTTATGACGCTTTTCGACTACGTCTAGCGGCACGGTTGCTTGCTTGTCCGGTGTGTTGGCGAAATTCACCGGCGCGTTCAATTGAAAGGGGCCTCGTTTGCAATCGACGCTGAACCGACGGCAATTTGCACTCGGCTCCGCCGCGGTTGTATCTGGCGGCCTGTTCGGAGGTCTCGCGGGTGGTCGCCTCGCGCAGGGTCGGTTGGTGCGCTTCGACAGGCGCTTGCCGATCCCGCCGCTGATCGATGCCGGCAAGCGAGGCAACGCCATCGAATTGCAGGTCGCGTCCGGGAAGCACGCGTTCGTGGGCGGCAAGCCAACGCGTATCTATGGCTATGCGGGACAGATTCCCGGGCCGGTCCTCCGCCTGCGCCGGGGCGATGAGTTTGAGGTCACCGTCGAGAATAAGCTCGACATCGATACGACGGTGCACTGGCACGGGCTCCTGGTAAGCGGCGATGTCGAGGGCGGTCCCCATCAGATCATCAAGTCGGGCGGTTCATGGCGACCCAGACTTAGGGTTGATCAGCCGGCTTCGACCCTGTGGTTTCACCCTCATCTGCATCATGATACGGCGCGGCAGATCTATATGGGGCTTTCGGGACTGATCATCGTCGACGATGGTTCCGACACCAAACTCGGCCTGCCGCACGCTTATGGCATCGATGATTTACCGATCGTTCTTCAGGACCGTTCGTTCGGCCCTGACGGATCGCTTCTGTATGATCTCGATCCCCTCACGATCCAGTATGGCCTCCGAGGCAACACCATCATCGCCAACGGCGTAGTCGGCCCTTTCGCCAGAGTGCCGGGCGGCCTTGTGCGGCTACGCATCCTCAACGCGGCCAACGCGCAAAACTTCGATTTGCGCTTCAGCGATAAGCGAAAGTTTTACGTCGTCGCCTCGGACGCCGGTTTTGTTTCAGCGCCGGTCGCCATGCAGCAACTCAGGATTTCTCCGGCGGAACGGTTCGAAATCCTGGTCGATTTCTCGAACGGCAGACCCGTCATGCTCGAGACCGGCCCCGACAGGGTGATGGGCATATTTGGCGCGGTGTCGGAGGACGATTCCGCCGGTTTTGTGCCGATCATGCGTTTTGAGCCGACCGCGACGGCCGGGGCAGCGAAGGAAATCCCCGTCAGCCTCGTTGCACCCGCGGCGGCAGATGCCAATCGCGCTGTCCGCCGCCGGGAGTTTCTTCTCGACAGCGGCTTTTGCGGAGGCCAGCGGCCGACCGAGACGGGCCTGCTGCCCGGCATGTGCATCAACGGAAAGACGCATGACATGGCGCGCATCGACGTCGAGACGGCGCTCGGAACGACGGAAGTGTGGAAGATCGTCTCGCGCGGCATGGCGCATCCCTTCCACCTGCACGGCGCGTCGTTCAGGGTCCTGTCGCTGAGCGGCGCGCCGCCTCCGGCGCACCTTGCGGGCTGGAAGGACGTCGTTCTGGTCGAAGACGAGGCCGAGCTTCTTGTGAAGTTCAGCCGCCCCGCCACGCCGGAACATCCCTTCATGTATCACTGTCACATCCTTGAACACGAGGATGCTGGCATGATGGGGCAATATGTGTGCACTTGAAGGACGGGTCGGCGTGTCCCGCCCATTTTAGTTGACATGCCGGTCAATCGGCCCTGTATTTCGCGATAGCACGCCAAGCCGCCATGAGCCCCGGCCAAAACCAGGAAAAAACACCATGCGGAATCTCAATCGACGCGACGCCTTGAAGATGTCGGCCGGCTTGGCCGCCGCGGCGGCGGCCGGCGGATTTTCCTGCATCGAACTGGCCAAGGCAGGTCCGATCGAGGTTCCGACGATCGACAAGCTTAGCGTCCGCGTTCTCGTCGACAACACCACCGACATCTTCTTCAAGCCGCAGGAAATGACTGGCGTGAAGATCGAGCCTGGCCGCTCCGCGAATTCGCTGCGCCCCCTGCATAGCGAATTTGGATTGTCGCTGCTGCTCGAGCCGCAGCGCGGCGATCAAAAGCGCAGCTTCCTGCTCGATTACGGTTGGACGCCCGAAGCGATCAACGGCAACATCGAACTCTTGAAGGTCGATCCGTCGAAGATCGACGCTCTGATCGTGAGCCACGGCCATTTCGACCATTGGGGCGGCTTGATGGGATTTCTCGACAAGCACCGCAAGGAATTGCCAGCCGATCTCACGATGTATGCCGGCGGCGAGGATAATTTCTGCCAGCGCTACGTCCGCGCCGGCCCGGGCGATCTGAGCGACTTTGGCATGCTCGACCGCCGCGATCTCGCCAAGCGGGACGTCAAGGTCGTGTTGTGCGAGTCACCCGTCGTCATTGGCGACGCGGCGTTCACGACCGGCAAGATCAAGCGCAACAGCATCGAAAAGGTGCTGCCGAACTCGATGGTGGAGTTCAAGCTCAAGGACGGCGCCGGCTGCAACTGGAGCCACTACCTGCCGGCCGAAATGGAAGGCAAGATCGTGCCCGACGAACATATCCACGAGCACGCGACCTGCTTCAACCTCAGAGACAAGGGCCTCATCGTCATCTCTTCCTGCGGCCATGTCGGCATCGTGAATTCGGTGCGGCAGGCGATGGAAGTCTCCGGTGTGCAGAAGGTTCACGCGATCATGGGCGGCTTCCATCTTGGCCCGGCGCCGGCCGATTACCTCGCCCAAATCGTCGCCGAGATCGGCAAGCTGAACCCGGACGTGCTGATCCCCATGCATTGCAGCGGGCTCAATTTCACGCAGGAAGCGCAGCGGCAGATGCCGGGGAAAGTCCTGACCTCGACCACGGGCGCCCGCATTACCTTCGGCATCTGACTCTTTTGGGCAAGGCCATGACGGGTTTATGGGCGCGTGCGCTTCTTGTGGCCGCGTCCTTTTTCTGTTGCGGCGTTGTTGCGGCCGAAGAGCAGCCATCCGCGGCGCAGATGATGGACGATCTGATGTTTGGCCGCGGCACGGTCGGCGGGCCGTTTACACTGACCGACCAGACTGGGCATAAGCGCAGCGACAGCGAATTCCGCGGCAAGCTGATGATCGTGTATTTCGGATACACCTTCTGTCCCGACGTGTGTCCGGCCGACCTGATGGCGATCACTCAGGCGCTGGATGCTTTGGGGCCAGCGGCCGAGGGTATCCAGCCGGTGTTTATCACGGTCGATCCGGAGCGGGACACCAAGGTGCTCGGTGACTATGTCGCGGCCTTTCATCACAGTCTTATCGGCTTGACTGGTTCGCCGGAGGCGATTCGAAAGGTCGCTAATGCCTACAAGGCCTATTACGCGAAAGTGCCGGGCGAGCGGGAAGGCGAGTATTCGATCGACCACATGGGTGCGATTTATCTGATGGGCCGCAACGGCGAATATCTCGGCTTCATGCCGCCGCAGACCAATCCCGACCGCTTGACGGAAGTCTTGCGCAAATATCTGGCGAAGTAGCAACCGCGGATGCCTTTCCCCGGGCTTGCTTCGGTGCAATAGTTCGAACCTGGGCCTTTATCCTTGAGCCCGAGGTCATCGAATGAAGCGGCGGGAATTCATCGGTTTTGCCGGCGGCGCGGTCGCCGTGCCGTCTTTGCTTTGGCCGCGCACCGCGCAATCGCAACAAATGCCGGTGATCGGGTTTCTCGGCAGCGAATCGCCGGATACGATCGGATATGTTTTACCGTTCTTCCGTCAAGGCCTCGGAGAACTGGGCCTCGTCGAGGGAAAGAATGTCCGGATCGAATTTCGTTGGGCGGAAGATCGCTATGACCGGTTACCCGCGATGGCCGCGGAACTCGTTCGCGACAATGTGGCGGTCATCATTGCAAGCGGCGGCAACGCCACAGCGCGGGTGGCCAGGAATGCGACGGCGACGATCCCGATCGTTATCCCGGCCACCGCCGACCCGGTAAAGGCCGGGCTGGTCGAAAGTTTTAATCGGCCCGGCGGCAACGTCACCGGCATTGCCCTGCTGACTGTCGAGCTCGACGCCAAGCGGATCGAATTGTTGCGAGAGATCGCACCAAAGGCCGATATCATTGGTGCGCTGATCGACTCAAGCCGGGTCGAGGGCGAAGTCGTGGCCAAGAGCGTAAGAGAGGCGGCGCAGGCGGTAGGGCGGCCGTTGGTCGTCGCGAACGCAAGGGCCGAAGTCGATTTCGATGCGGCGTTCGAGCTGCTGGTGCGAGAGGGCGTGGGCGCCTTGCTCGTTACGGCTTCGCCACTCTTCACCGGTAGGCGGGGCCATCTGGTAGCGCTCGCGGCGCGGTACGCGATCCCCACCGTCTTTCAGTTCCGCGAATTTGTGCTCGCCGGCGGCCTCGTCAGTTATGGCGCCAGCCTGAGCGAAGCCTATCACCAGGCTGGCCTCTACGCCGGACGGATCCTCAACGGCGAGAAGCCGTCGGACCTGCCGGTCATTCAGCCGACGAAATTCGATCTCGTGATCAACCTGAGGACCGCCAAAGCGCTTGGGCTCGAGGTGCCGCCGACCTTGCTCGCGCGCGCCGACGAGGTGATCGAGTGAGGCGGCGGAACTTGCTCAAGGTGATCGGGGGCGTTGCTGTGATCTGGCCTCTCGCCGCGCGCGCGCAGCAGGCGACCCTGCCGGTCATTGGATTCCTGAACAGCGCATCCGCCGATGGGTACGCGGCGATGGCCACCGCGTTCAAGCGAGGTCTGAAAGAAACCGGACGTGTTGAAGGCAAGAACGTAGCGATCGAATATCGCTGGGCGGATAATGCGTACGATCGATTGCCGGCGCTCGCCGCCGAGTTAGTCAACCGTCGGGTCGCTGTAATTGTCGCCAATGGCCCGGCGATTGCTGCAGCCGAGGCTGCGACGACGACGATCCCGATCGCATTCATGACCGGTGATGATCCCGTCCGACTTGGTTTCGTCGCGAGCCTTTCAAAACCAGGGGGAAATGCCACCGGCGTGACGATATTTTCCGGTGAACTGGCAGCGAAGCGGCTCGGGCTTTTGCGGGAGCTGATCCCTCAGGCCAAAGCAATCGCGGTATTAATCAACACGGGCTGGCCGGCGGCTGTGCGGTTTCAGGCCGATGTTGAAGTCGCGGCACGCGCGATAGGATTGCCGATTCGAGTTTTGCATGCAAACAACCAGGACGAGATCGACGACACTTTCAATGCTTTGGCGCAGAATCGTGCCGATGCGCTTCTAGTCGGACCCGGCCCATTTTACGACAGCATGAGCGACAAGTTAGTGGCGCTCGCCGCAAAGGTGGCGGTTCCGGCTGCCTTTGAGTCGCGCTCCACCGCGGCGGCAGGCGGCCTCATAAGCTATGGCGCGAGCGTTCAGGACGGGTATCGCCAGGTGGGCGTCTATGCTGGCCGCATTCTCAACGGTGAAAAGCCGACCGATATCCCTGTGATGCTTCTCACCAAGTTCGAACTCGTAATCAATCTCAAAACCGCGAGGACTCTTGGTCTGACCATTCCACCGGGCGTACTTGCGATCGTCGACGAGGTGATCGAGTGAGGCCCCGTGAACGCTCTTTTATCGTCGAAACCCCTGACCCTCGCCGGGAAGCCGCGTGAGCCGGGGTCGGTTCCTTTAGCCGGTCCCTTTGCCCGCCGATTACCAAGCAAAGCCCAGCCTTACGACAGTCTTACAATGGGATTCTCGTTAACCTCCAAAGCTTTTGAGAACTTGTCGGACACCTCAAAAGGCCTCAAAGCTGGTTGGACAAGAACTATCGCGGGTTGGCCTATCCATGCGTCTGCTGGTCGTCGAAGACAATGCGCTGCTGTCCGAACTGCTCGCCAAGGGCCTGCGGACGGCTGGCTACGAGGTCGACCTGCTCGCCACTGCCGCGGAAGCCCGCGCCGCGCTGATGACGACGACTTATGCGGCGGTGATCCTCGATCTCGGACTGCCCGACGGCGACGGGCTGTCGATCTTACGGGAATTGCGGCACCGCAAGGATCCGACGCCGGTGCTGGTGCTCACCGCGCGCGGCGGGTTGCAGGACCGCGTCAGCGGCCTGCGCAGCGGCGCCGACGATTACATGGTCAAGCCGTTCGCGCTGGAAGAGCTGGTCGCACGCCTCGAAGCCCAGTTGCGCCGGCCGGGCCAGCAGCTCGGCAGCTCGCTTCATATCGCCAATCTCGGCTTTGACTTGCGCAGCCGGCAGGCGACAATCGACGATCAACCGCAAGTGCTGTCGTCTCGCGAAACGGCGGTGCTCGAACTTCTGATGCGCAGCAAGGGACGCGTGGTCTCAAAGAAGCAGGTGGAGGACCATATCTTCGGGCTTTCCGGCGACGTCGCCTCCAACGCCGTCGAGGTCTACGTTCATCGCCTGCGCAAGCAGCTTTCCGACAAGGGCGCCAAGGTGCAGATCCATACCATCCGCGGCGTCGGATACCTCATCGCCGAGGAAAAGCGTGATCAGGTTTAAATCGATCATCTCGCGCATCGTGATCCTGCACGTGATCGCGGTGGCGATCACCTCGGTGCTGATGTCGGTCGCGCTGTCGTGGCTTCTCAACACGGCGACCAACAACATCCACAACGAGGCGATGGAGGATCAGGCCGCTTCGCTCGCCCAGCACCTGGTCGCGCAGGCGAACGGCAGCCTTTCGCTGGAGCTGCCGCCGAACCTTCAGGGCCTCTACTCCCAGCCCTATGGGCGATATGTCTATGCCGTGGTTGACGATCAGGGAAAGACCCTGTTCTCCTCGCTGAAGGACAAGGCACCGGTATTTCCCGCCGATCCGCGCGCGTCAGCGGTTCAGTTTCTCGAGACCCATATTGGCGAAGCCGCGATCTCCGGCGCAAGCATTCGCCGAACCATCGGCGACAAGACGGTGTGGGTGCAGGCGGCGGAAGACCTCGCCAACCGCGACGTCCTGATCGACGACATCGTCGATGATTTCTACAAACATGTCGGCTGGATCACGCTGCCGATCCTGTTGGTGCTTCTGGTCACGGATATCGCAATCTTCCGCCGCGCGCTGCTGCCGCTGCGGCAGGCTTCGGAAATCGCCCAGCATATCGGCCCCGCGCGCACCGACATCCGGTTGCCGCTCGATGAAATTCCGGGCGAAGTCCGGCCGCTGGTTTCGGCGATCAACAAGGCGCTCGACCGGCTGGACGAGGGTTTTCGCGTCCAGCGCGAATTCACCGCGGACGCGGCCCACGAGCTGCGCACGCCGTTGAGCATCTTGCGCACCCGCGTTGAGACGCTCGACGATCCGCGCGTCGCCAAGGCGCTGCATTTGGACATCGAGGCGATGAGCCGGGTGGTCGGCCAACTGCTCGACATCGCCGAACTCGAGGCCTTCACCATCGATCCTGCCGAAGTGGCGGACCTGCAAGCCGCCTGCGCCGAAGTCGCCGAGTTCATCGCGCCGCTCGCGCTGGAACAGGACAGGGAAATCGCATTGCTCGGCGCCACCGCCCCGGTCTGGGTCAAGGGCAATGCCGAGATGATGAAACGCGCGATCCGAAATCTCGCCGAGAACGCCATCAGGCACACGCCGAAGGATACGGTGGTCGAATTCGTCGTCGAGGAGAACGGCACGGTGACGGTGCAGGACCGCGGTCCGGGAATTTCCGCAGAGGAGAGGGAGCTGATCTTCCAGCGCTTCTGGCGGCGCGATCGCAACCAGCAGGGAAGCACCGGGCTTGGGCTTTCCATCGTGCAGCGCATCGCCGAATTGCACGGCGCGACCATCGATGTCCAGAACAGGGTTCTGGGTGGGGCGCAGTTTTCCCTGCATTTTGTCCCGGCGGGCAAGCCGGGCTGAATCGCTGAAAATGTTGCGCTGCGCAGATCATGCTTGTCCCGGTTGGGCGTAATGTGACTGACAACCGCTGACGCGGCGCTTGACGCCGGCACGTTTCGTGCGATCAAGATGCCGAACCGGGAAAGCTGGACCTCGACCCGCGCCCCCTGTCAAAAACCCCGCATGCATGACGGACTGCGGGGGCAACAAACAAAGGAGACCTCGAATGAGGATCCATCCGTCGAAATCTGGAGGAAATCCCCGATGTATCGTTTTGTCCTGGTGGCTGGTTTGATGATGGCCGGCCTGATGTCTCTCGGCCAGTCGGCCTTCGCGCAAGACGCTGCCCAGCCCCTCTATGTCGTGACCTATATGGAAGTGGCACCGAGTTCGGCCGCCGAGGCAAGGAAACTGATTCTGGCTTATGCCGGCGAGGCGCGAAAGGCCGCAGGCGCCGTGCAGGTCGATGCGCTTCAGCGTATCTCCGATCCCGGTCATTTCGCCCTCATCGAGCAATGGCAATCGCAGGCCGCAAAGCAGGCGTTTGCCGCGACCGATCCGGTCACCAAATTTCGCGCTAGCCTCAACCCCCTGCAAAGCGCAGCCTATGACGAGCGCCTTCACGCAGCACTTTCGGTCGGTCCGTCAATGCCGCTTTCCGGTGATCCCATCGTGATCCTGACCCATGTCGATGTCGTTCCGACGCAGGTCGAGGTCGGCACGGCCAAGGTGAAAGCCTTTGTCGAGGAGGGCAGAACCGCCAAGGGCAATCGCCGCTTCGACGATGTCGTCCAGCTCAATCGCAAGAATCATTTCACGGTGATCGAAAGCTGGGAACAGCTTGCGGACAAGAACACGTGGATTTCGACGAAGACGGCGCGAAACTTCCGCGAGGAGCTGCAGCCGATGAGCGGCGCGCTTTACGATGAGCGCGCCTATAAGCTCGTGCGCTGAGGGCTCCCTGCAGCTAATACCTTTGGATGGCGGGAAAGTAATTTCCCGCCATTATTTCTCTTGTTTTTGTTCAGAGCCTATTCATGCGCGCTCGGCCATTGTGCGGTAAGGGAGCGCGATGCGCGGATAGCATTACGTGGCGTTAAGGTTTACTCGACGGCAAATTCGATGGAACCGAAGATCCCCGAAAAATCCAGCTATGGCCGCTCCGCCATTTCGTCGCTCTGCGCCGCCTTTGCCGTGGCCATCGCAGCCTCCGGCTCCGCCGCCCCTGCCGCCGAATTAGCCCCGCACGACATGATTCTGCTCGACCGCCTCACCTGGGGGATCAACACGTCGAGTGCGGCGCATCTGCAGGCCGTCGGTACCGAGCGCTGGCTCAATGAGCAGCTGCACCCGGCGGCCAATTCAGCGTTGCCTGAGCCAGCGCGATCGCAGATCGAGGCGATGGCTGATGTGCATAAATCTTGCTTCGACATCGCCGTCTCGTTCGAACAGCAGGCCAAGAGCGCCAATCAGGTCGCCGATCCCGATCAGCGCAAGGCCGCCCAGCAGGTTTACCAACAGGCCATGAACGAGCGGGCGAGGCAGGCGGCCGCGCGCACCATCCTGCGCGCGCTCTATTCGCCGGACCAGTTGCGCGAGCGCATGGTCTGGTTCTGGTTCAATCATTTCAACGTGCATCAGTACAAGGCCAACCTCCGCATCCTGGTCGGCGACTATGAGGACCGCGCCATTCGCTCGCACGCGCTCGGCAAGTTCCGCGATCTCCTCACTGCCACGCTGCATCACCCGGCGATGCTGCGTTATCTCGACAATACCGATAATGCGGCGGGCCATCTGAACGAGAACTACGCCCGCGAGATCATGGAACTGCACACCATGGGCGTCGGCTCCGGTTACACGCAAGGCGATGTCGAGGCGCTGGCCCGCATCCTGACCGGCGTCGGCATCGACGTGAGGCCGGAGGACCCAAAGCTCAGTCCGGAACAGCGATCCCAGCTCGTGCGCGAGGGCGCGTTCGAGTTCAATCCGGCCCGGCATGACTATGGCGACAAGACGTTCCTTGGACATTCGATTCACGGGCGCGGGCTTGCCGAAGTGGACGAAGCGATCGATATTCTCGTTCACCATCCGGCGACGGCTGCGCATTTGTCGAAGCAGATCGCGACCTATTTCGTCTCGGACAATCCGCCCGACTCGCTCGTGCAGAAGATGGCGCAAACGTTCAAGTCAACGGACGGCGATATCGCCGCTGTGCTCTCGACGATGGTGCACGCGCCGGAGTTCAACGCGTCCTTGAAGCCCGGCGGAAAATTCAAGGACCCCGTGCATTACGTGTTCTCGGCCGTTCGGCTTGCCTATGACGACAAGGTGATCCTCAACGCCCAGCCGATCCAGAATTGGCTCAATCGTCTTGGCGAAGGCTTGTTCAATCACGAAACGCCGGACGGCTATTCGATGACCGCGGCATCATGGAACGGCCCCGGGCAAATGACGTTGCGTTTCGAGATCGCGCGCCAGATCGGCTCGGGCTCCGCGGGCCTGTTCAAGCCGGAAGGTCCGAACGCGGTCGAGAAGCCGGCGTTCCCGCTGATACAGAATTCGCTCTACTTCAGCGGATTGCGCCAGACTCTGGGTCCGACCACGCTCGCCGCGCTCGATCAGGCGATCTCGCCGCAGGACTGGAATACGCTGTTTCTGTCGTCGCCCGAATTCATGCGTTGACCGTCGAAAGAAGGGGATCGCAATATGAATCGCCGTGATCTGATCAAGGCCTTTGCAACCGTCGCTCCTCTGACGGTCGCGGGCCGCGTCTGGGCCGCTCCCGCCACCGATGCGCGATTGCTCGTGGTATTTCTGCGCGGCGCTTACGATGCCGCCAATGTCGTGGTGCCCGTGACAAGCGATTTCTATCATAGCGCCCGGCCGACGCTCGGCATCGCCAAGCCGGACACGGGCAATCCGAACGCAGCACTTTCGCTCGGTGCCGACTGGGGCCTGCACCCGTCCTTGCGCGACAGCATCTATCCGTTGTGGGCGAAGCGGGAGGTCGCGTTCGTGCCCTTTGCGGGCACCTCGGATGACTTGACGCGGAGCCATTTCGAGACCCAGGACACGATCGAACTCGGCCAATCGGTCGGCAGTGCGCGCGATTATCGCTCGGGCTTCATGAGCAGGCTTGCGGCCGAGCTCACCCGCGTCAAGCCGATTTCCTTCACCGACCAGTTGCCGCTGATCTTCCGCGGCAAGTCGCAGGTTCCGAACATCGGCATCAACAGCGTCGGCAAGCCCGGCGTCGACGATCGTCAGGCCCGGCTCATCAAGGAGATGTACGCGCAGAGCGATCTTTCCGCCTCGGTTTCGGAAGGTTTCCGGATTCGCGACGATGTCTATCGCTCGATCTCGGAGGAAATGACCGCGGCCAATCGCGGCGCGGTGTCGCCGCGCGGTTTCGAACTATCGGCACGGCGGATCGGAAGGCTGATGCGCGAGCAGTTCAACCTCGGCTTTGTCGATGTCGGGGGCTGGGATACCCACGTCAACCAGGGCGCGGCGACCGGCTATCTCGCCGACCGGTTGGGTGAGCTCGGCCGGGCGCTCGCCGGCTTCTCGGAAGAGATCGGACCTTCGCCGTGGCGCGACACCGTCGTCGTCGTGATCTCCGAATTCGGCCGCACCTTCCGCGAAAACGGCGACCGCGGCACCGATCACGGTCACGGCAGCGTCTATTGGGTGATGGGCGGCGGCATCAACGGCGGCCGCATCGCCGGCGAGCAGGTCAAGGTCGCGCAGGCCTCGCTCTTTCAAAACCGCGACTACCCGGTGCTGACCGACTACCGCGCGATGTTCGCAGGCCTGTTCGAGCGCGTCTTTGGGCTTCAGCCCGCAAGCATTCAGCGGATCTTTGCCGGGGTCCATGCGGTGGAACTCGGGTTGGTTTAACCATATGCCCTGGTGGGTGCAGAGGTGCATTGTAACCACCCACAACGACAGGTTTACCGGACTTCACAGAGTCGCGCTTAGCATTGTCCGCAGGCCAAGCCATTCCCGCCGCTGCGGAATTCCCGGATGTTGAAGATCTACAATTGCATTGCCACCGAGCATGACCTGAGACTGGTCGCTCTGGCGGCGTTTGTGTGCGCACGGCCAGAAGTACAGATGCGGCAGCAACAAGGCCACTCTTTGTTCCGGTTCTCATAATTTCGGCCCCTCAGCGCAATTGATTGACATTTGATGAGCCCAATCCGGCTGGGTCCAATGCCGGCGCAAAGCTAGGGCTGCTCGCGGACCGGTCTTTGCGGTAGCGCAAAGAACTCTCATTTCATGAAAAGAGGACGGCGGCGGCGGCAGGGACGCCCGATTGGCAAGGGCGCAAAATCCTGTCAAACCGGGCTCCGGATCGACACAATTCCGGGCCGGCTTCCAGGGAAGACAGACCGCGCGCAATGACGATGGATCGCTCCGCCGCCGAGGCCACCGCCCTTGAGCCGGCTCCGGAAAACCTTCCGCTTTCGGTACGCCGGAGCATCTTTCTCTATCTCGGCATTCTGATCGTGCTCCTGGCCTTCGGCGGGCCAGGCGGCGGCCTGATCGACGTTCCGATCTCCTTCTTTCTCAAGAACCGGCTGCATCTGGAAGCGCACGAGGTCGCGCATTTCCGCCTCATCGCTTCGATTCCGCTCTATCTGTCCTTTGTGTTCGGATTCATCCGCGACTTGTGGAATCCGCTGGGGATGCGGGATCGCGGGTTCATGCTGGTGTTCGGCAGTATCTGCGCGCTGCTCTATCTCGGCTTTGCGTTCGTGCCGATGAGTTACTCGACGCTCCTTGTTGCGATCATCGTATTGACGACGTCGTTTCTCTTTGTCGCCAGCGCCCAGAACGGGTTGACCTCGACGATCGGCCAGCAACACGCGATGACCGGCCGGATCAGTGCGGCGTGGAACGTGTTCGCGTCGATCCCGACGGTTGCAACGTTGCTGATCGGCGGCTGGCTCTCGAATTTGCTCGAAGCCCACAATGACGATTCTGCCGCCCGCATCCTGTTTTTCGCGGGCGCAGCGATCATGGCCGCGGTCAGCCTGTTTGCGCTGTGGAAGCCTAGGGACGTGTTCGCGCATGTTCACACCGAACGTGGGCCGGAGTTTCACCCCGTTGATGATATCAGGCGGCTGTTCGGGCACTGGCGCATCTATCCGGCGCTCCTGATCTGGTTCCTGTGGAATTTCGCGCCGGGCTCGGCGACGCCGCTTCAGTATCACCTTCAGAACACGCTGCATGCCACCGACGCGCAATGGGGTCAGTGGAATGCGATCTTTGCGGCTTCCTTCGTTCCGACTTTCATCGTGTATGGAATTCTTTGCCGGCGCTATCCCTTGAGAACGCTTCTATCGTGGGGGACGGTGATCGCCGTGCCGCAAATGGTCCCGCTGCTCTTCATTGATTCGGTGACGGGCGCCTTGTTCGCCGCGATCCCGATCGGCCTGATGGGCGGGGTTGCCACCGGCGCCTATATGGATCTGATCATCCGCTCCTGCCCCAGGGGTTTGCAGGGGACCATGTTGATGCTGTCGAGCAGTCTCTATTTCGTGGTCTCGCGATTTGGCGACCTTCTCGGGACGACGCTCTACGATCACTATGGCGGCTTCACCGTTTGCGTCGTCGCGATCACGCTTGTCTACGCGCTGATTCTGCCGACATTGCTGCTGGTGCAGAAGCCTCTGATCGCCACCGCCGACGGGCAAGCGCCCGAACGGCTGGATGAGGCATAGCAGCGCTCAGCCGGCCCTGAGACGCGGCAGCAGCGTCAAGGCATTGTCACGGCCGATCGCAGTGAGATCGTCGTCCGGCAGGCCGAGCTGCGACATGGTGTCGGCAGTCTCGCCCAGCGACCGGTACGGAAAGTCGCTGCCGAACAGGATTTGGCCGGTTGGGATCAAGCCGGTGAGCGCGGCGATCGCCGGCCGATAGCCGCTGACCGCGATGTCGTAATAGAGCCGCTTCAACTCGTAATCGACGCCGTGCGGGAGCTTTTCGGCGCTATCCTTCGGCCGGTAGTCGGTCATGCGCCGGGCGATCACCGGTACGGTACCGCCCGCATGGCAGAAGATGAACTTGATATCCTTCAGCCGCGTCAGCGTGCCCGAGAACAACAGGCTGATGATGGCGCGTGTGGTGTCCTGCGGGACCTCGGCCATGACAGTGGCGATGCCCGGGATCAGCGTTCGGCAGCAATTCGCTGCGGTCGGATGCACAAAGACCACGGCTTTGCGTCGGTTGAGTTCCTCGAGCACCGTCTGGTAGGCGGGATCGCCGAGCCATTTGTCGCCATAACTCGTGAGCAAGCCGATGCCGTCGGCCTTGAGCACGTCGAGCGCATATTCGATCTCGCGAAGACTTCCTTCCGTATCCGGCAGAGAAATCGCCGCGAACAGGCCGAAGCGGCCGGGATGATTGCGCACGAGTTCCGCGCCGTATTCGTTGATCCGGCGCGCGATCGAACGCGCTTCCTCCGCATTGCCGAACCAGACGCCTGGCGAGGACAGCGACAGTATCGCGGTCTCGACACTGTGCTCGTCCATCGCGGTGAGCGTTTGCTGCGGCGTCCACTCCAGCCACGCGCGGCTGATCTCGCCGCCCCGCGAGCCCGCGATCCGGTCGCGGTTCTCGGCCAGATAGAACGGCGGAATGATGTGGCTGTGGACGTCGATCAGGCGGCGACCGGCATCCGCCCGTGCGGCTCGTCCGCCCGAAGCCGCGGCACTCAGCCCAAGGGCCGCCATGCCGGCAAGGAATTTTCGCCGCGGCAAGATAGGAGAGGCCGGCGCGTTGCAGCAAAGACAGCCGCGGAAGGGCTGAGGTCTATTCCACTTGAGGTACACGGCATTTTCTCGGCGGGAGGCAAGTCGAATGCAGCCTACGATACGCACTGGGTTTGGGAAAGTCGGTTGGCCTCAATTTGCAAAAAGCCTCGGTCGTTTGGCTGTCGCAATCCGGCGCGATAGTTTGTAAGAAAGCGATTGGTTGCTGTTGTCGGTTCCGGCTAGCGCTATCTGACGGCTGAAAATCATTCTCTGCATTGGACGGTGCATCACGTGAGCGAAGATCAAACGCTGCCTTCCGGCGATGCGCGGCAGACCCCGCAGGGAAAATTGCCGGCTCTCGCCATGTCGGCGCTCGGGATCGTGTTCGGGGACATCGGAACCAGCCCGCTTTATACGTTCAAGACCGTGCTCGGCACCGCCGAGGTGCCGTCGGATGCCGCCACGATTTTGGGCGCGCTGTCGCTCGTGCTGTGGACGCTCTTCATCATCACCACGGTCAAATATGTCTCGTTTGCCATGCGCGTCGACAATGACGGCGAGGGCGGCATCCTTGCGCTGATGGCGCTGCTCGGCGTGAAGACGCAAAACCGGCCGGCCATCGTGGCGGTCGGCCTGTTCGGCGCAGCGTTGATTTATGGCGACGGCGCGATCACGCCCGCGATCTCGGTGCTGTCGGCGCTGGAGGGGCTGAACATGGTGACATCGGAGCTCCAGCCCTATGTGGTGCCGGCCGCAGTTGCGATCCTGGTCGTACTGTTTGCGATCCAGTCGCAGGGCACCGCCGCCATCGGACGCTTCTTCGGCCCGGTGATGCTGATTTGGTTCGCCGTCATGGCGGTAATGGGAATTTGGGGCATCGTGCAGCATCCCGCGATACTTGCCGCGCTCAATCCGGCTTACGGCCTGTCCTATTTGTTCTCGCACGGGTTCACCGGCTTTCTCGTGCTTGGCGCGGTGTTTTTGTGCGTCACCGGCGCCGAGGCGCTCTATGCCGATATGGGCCATTTCGGCCGCCGGCCGATCACGCTCGCCTGGTTCGCGGTCGTGTTTCCGAGCCTGATCCTGAACTATGCGGGGCAGGCGGCGCTCGTGCTCGAGGGTGCGCCGACGGACGGCAACATCTTTTATCGGCTCTGTCCCCAACCCCTGCTGATCCCGCTGATCGTGCTCGCCACCGTCGCCACCATCATCGCCAGCCAGTCGATCATCACCGGCGCCTTCTCGATGACGCGTCAGGCGATCCAGCTCGGCTGGTTGCCGAGATTGATGATCAAGCAGACTTCCTCGGAAGGCTACGGCCAGATTTACGTCGGCGCCGTCAACTGGCTGTTGATGATCGTGACCGTCGGCCTGACCGTCACGTTCGGCAAGTCGGACAATCTGGCGGCGGCCTACGGCATCGCGGTTTCGGCGACGATGCTGATGACTTCGGCGCTGCTCTTCATTGCGATGCGCGAGATCTGGGGCTGGAGCATGCTGGCCGCCGGTGCGGTCGCGGCCTGCTTTCTTATCGTCGACAGCGCCTTCTTCCTCGCCAACCTGACCAAGGTCGCCGAGGGCGGATATGTGCCCTTGATCCTTGCCATCAGCGTCTACGGCGTGATGTGGATCTGGCACCGCGGCGCGGCTGCGATTTCGATGCGCATGCACGAAGCGCTGATCCCGATTGCGGGATTCATGGCCGACCTCGCTGCAAGGAATATTCCGCGGGTTCCCGGCACGGCCGTGTTCCTGACCCGGACCGAGCGTGACACGCCGCCGGTGATGGTCTGGCACGTCCGGCATAACCGCGCCCTGCATGAGCATATCTTCGTGTTGCGCGTCGAAATCCAGTCGGTGCCGTGGGTGTCGGCCTCAAGACGTCTCACCATCGAGGAAGTCGCGCCGAATTTCTGGCGCGCGGAGGCGCGTTTCGGATTCATGGAGCGCCCGCACATTCCCGAACTCCTCGCTGCCAGCAAATCGCTGGGCTGCACCGTCGACCTCAAAGATGTCACTTATTATGTCGGCCACGAGACGGTGATCAGCCGGGAGGACGGCCTGGGCTTGCCGACCTGGCAGGAGCGGTTCTTCGCCGTGATGGAGCGCAACGCCGCCCACGTCAGCGACTTCTTCAGCCTTCCCAACGATCAGGTGGTCGAGATTGGGCGGCAAATTGCGATCTAGAATGCTCCCGACGCGGTCCTTCGTGGGCGACGATAGGCTGAAAAATCATATTCTGATCCACAAAAGCTCTTGACGTAAATCAATAGGTTTTGGGCTCACCAAGACAAATTGGATGAGCATTATGCGCCGGCGGGTTGCGGTAACGGCGCTGACGGGAGGTCAGGATCAACGTGATCGACGAACGCATTTCACAGGGCGCGCAGCCGCCGAAGGCGCCAAGCAAGCTTGTGCCGCTTCCGGTGGCGCCCCAGGCGATTCCTGCAAAAATGCATAAGCCTCGCTCCCATTGGCTGATCGCCGGGCTGTCGTCGCTGCTTGTTGTAGCCGCGATCGCGGCCACGACGTGGTGGGTCCTGAGCGAACGCAGCAGCATTCACTACGTGACCGCCGAGGTTACGCGAGGGCCGGTGACGCGGGCCGTGACAGCAACGGGAACCGTAAACCCGGAGCTCACCATCATCGTTGGCGCGGCCGTTTCCGGCATCATCCAGGAGCTAACTTGTGACTACAATACCCAGGTGAAAAAGGGACAAGTCTGCGCCACGATCGACCCTCGCCCCTATCAGACCGTCGTGGATCAAAACAAGGCGGAGCTGGCTGTCGCGAAAGCGCAACTCGAAAAAGACAAGGCGAACGAAGCCTACACCTTGCTCGCGCTTAACCGTTACGCGAACCTGATACAGACGCACGCGGTCTCCCAGGACGTGTTTGACAATGCCAAGAATGCGCATGACCAGGCCATTGCCCAGATTGCGTTTGACGAGGCGACGATCCAGCAACATGAGGCCGCTCTCGCTGCGGCGCAGGTCAATCTTGACTATGCCAGCATCGTTTCTCCCGTCGATGGCACCGTGGTTTCACGCAATGTGACGGTGGGGCAAACGGTCGCCTCAAGCTTCCAGACGCCAACGCTTTTTCTCATCGCCAGCGATCTCACCAAGATGGAAGTCGACACCAATGTGAGCGAAAGCGACATCGGCGGCATCAAGCCCGGCAACAAGGCAACCTTTACGGTGGATGCATATGCAAAACGAACGTTTGAGGGCTCGGTAACTCAAGTGCGTCAATCGCCGCAGACCGTTCAGAACGTGGTTACCTACGACATCGTCATCGGCGTCGACAATTCGGACCTCGCACTCAAGCCGGGCCTGACCGCCGCCAGCCGCATCATCGTCGATCAGCGCAATGACGTGACGCGGGTGCCGAATCAGGCGCTCCGTTATGTCCCAAGCAATCGCCCGCGCACCGCCCCATCGGATCAGGCCCGGGTGTGGGTTCTGCGGAACGACGAGCCGGTGGCGGTCGCCGTAGTGACTGGGCTCGACGACGACAGCTTTACCGAGATCGTAAGCGGCGAATTGAAGCCGGGCGATCTGGTCATCACCGTTGAACAGCTTGCGACGGCCAAAAAGGCCGTCGTGCCGCGTCTTCTCTGATCTCCCGTCGAACCACACGCGCAGCCCAGCCATGGTCGAACCAATCATCAGAGTCTCAAACGTGACGCGGACCTATCACGTCGGCGACGTCGATGTGCATGCGTTGCGCGGCATCAACCTGGTCGTCGAGCCCGGTGAATTTATTGCCATCATGGGATCGTCCGGCTCGGGAAAGTCCACGCTGATGTCGCTGCTTGGCTGTCTCGACCGGCCGTCCAGCGGAGAATATTATCTCGAAGGGGTCAATGTCGCGCGGCTGACCGAGCCGGAGCTCGCGCGCATCCGCAGCGAACGGCTGGGCTTTGTGTTTCAGAGTTTCAACCTTCTCGCGCGCACCAGCGCGATCGAGAACGTCGCGCTACCGCTGTTCTATGCGGCAGCAGGCGCATCCAGCCGAACCGAGCGCACCGAACGGGCACGGGCAGCGCTGAAACTTCTGGGTTTGGCCGACCGGGAGCGCAATACGCCGGGGCAGTTGTCCGGCGGCCAGCAGCAGCGCGTCGCCATCGCGCGCGCCTTGATCAACAATCCGATCCTGCTGCTTGCGGACGAGCCGACCGGCAATCTCGATACCCGCAACTCGCATGAGATCATGGAGACGCTGCAATCGCTCAACCGCGAGCGCGGCGTCACCATTATCGTCGTCACCCATGAACCCGACATCGCGACCTACACCGACCGGGTGATCATCATGCGGGACGGAGAGGTGATATCGGACGAACGAAAGCCGGCCATCCGCCGGCAACCCGAAGCTTCCACCGGGGTGTTGCCTGCCGGTTTGCTTCCCAGCCCACAGCAGCCGGCGCCGGCCGCCGTGACCGACAATGCGGGTACCGTGCGGGCATTCGCCGTGATGATCGTGGCCGCAGCGTTGCAGGCGCTCGCCCGCAACAAGATGCGGTCCGCGTTGACCATGCTCGGCGTGTTTATCGGCGTTGCCGCCCTGATCGCGATGGTCGCGATCGGTCAGGGCGCGAACGACGCGGTTCGCAAACAGATCGAGAGCCTGGGAACCAACTTGCTGGTGGTCGTCCCCGGCGCCTCCACGATGGGTGGAATGCGCAGCGGACAGGGCAGTGCCTCCACCCTTACCGTGGTCGACGCCGCAGCGCTGCACCGGGAAGCTCCGGCCGTCGGCAGCGTCAGTTACCTGATCCGTCAATCGGGCCAGGTCCAATACGCCAACCAGAACTGGACCACGAGCATTCAGGGGGTGAGCGCCAATTATCCGCCGATCACCAATTGGCAAATCATCGATGGGCGTGGAATTTCGCGGGAGGACGCCAACAGCGCGGCTCTGGTCGTGGTCCTGGGCCAGACGGTTTCCCGCCAATTGTTCGGAACCGACGAGAGTCCGATCGGGGCTGTGGTCCAGGTCAAGAGCATGCCGCTGCGTGTGATCGGCGTCCTCGCTGCCAAGGGGCAAACAGCCTATGGGACGGATCAGGACGATCTCGTCATGATCCCGTTTACGACCGCCGAGCGCAAGGTTCTCGGCGTCGCAGCGCCAAGCCTGCAGCAGGCTCCGCTTAATTGGGTCTATCCGCCGCCGCCCAATCCCTACAATCTTCAGCAGCGGCTCGCGGGCTACGTAAACCAGATTTATGTGCAGGCCGTCGCTGCCGGCGAGGTTCAGTCGGCGATCAGCCAGGTCACGGAAATCCTCGTGCGGCGGCACCGAATTCGGCAGGGCGACATCAATGACTTCACGGTCCGCAATCTGAGCCAGATCGCGGAGACAGCCGAGGGCAGTAGCCGCATCATGGCGCTCCTCTTGGCCGCGGTCGCCTCGATATCGTTGATCGTGGGCGGCATCGGCATCATGAATATTCTCCTGGTGTCGGTAACCGAACGAACGCGCGAAATAGGCCTGCGGATGGCGATCGGCGCGCGCAGGACGCATGTGCTGTTGCAGTTTCTTGCCGAGTCGGTGATTTTGAGTGTCACCGGCGGCATCGCCGGAATCATCGTGGGCGTCGCGTTTTCCGAGATGATCTCGCTCGTTGCCGGTTGGCCGGCTCCGATCTCGCTGGGAGCCGTTGCCGGCGGGTTTCTGTTTTCCGCAGCCGTGGGAATCTTCTTCGGCTATTACCCGGCGCGAAAGGCCGCGAGCCTCGATCCGATCGAGGCACTGCGCTACGAATAGCGCATTTTACGGTTTCGTTCCCTTGGCGACGCAGGCGCCGGCGGCGCATTTCAGATTCGTGGACGTAGTGACGACGACGGGCTTGCCCTTGTTCGGCGGCATGATGTGCGGGTTTTGTTTCGCGGTGCCGCCGGTTGAGTTGGACGTCGTCGTGCTGCCGGTTGATCCCGGCGTCGGTGTGCCGACGACCGAGCTCTGTTTGGTCACGCTCCCGACCGTGTTGGGCTTGGCGACCACCGGAGCAGGCGTCGTCGCGCCACCGACCGCCGGAGCAGGCTTGGCCGCTCCGCCAACCGTATTCGTCTTCGTCTTCGCCGGGCCGCCGATGGCGCTTTGGGCCGAGGAGGGATGGGAAACGCCCACGGCGAGTGCGCCAAGCATAAAGGCCGTTATGATTGCTCTGTTCTTCATGGACATAACCCTTGTGTCATGCCGTGAACCGGACGTCGACGCAGCATGCAGCGATTCCCTGCCCGTTATATGCGGGTTGGGTTCATTTTATCCAAGGCCCTGGAAATGTGAATGCTCGGCAATCGCGGGTTCCGGTCAGCCGGGCGGTCCGGGTAGCTACTGAGAAGCGCGCGAAAGAGTAATGAAACCGGCCAAATCAGAGGGTTTCTCTAATTTGGCTATTTTAAACATACCATGTTGCCGCGGGAGAAGGCACCGCTGCGGCAAAAATCGGCAAACGCCCGATGCCGGATGCTAGGCCGGCTTCTTCGCGTAGACCATGCACCAGCCCTCGGGCGAGATGGTTCCGTCGACGGTCTTGCAGGAAGAGGGGGGTTCGAACAGCGCGCAATTATCGCAACGCTGTTCCCCTTTTGGCGTGTCCTGATACTTCACGGCCTTTTGCGCCGCCTTTGCATGCGCAGGCGTCGATACGCCAATGAGTGCCGTGGCGGCTCCTGCCGCTCCGGCCACGACAGTCAACACCTGGCGGCGGGAAATTGTACTTTTTTCTTTCATTGTAGCTGTCCTGATTTGTTGAACGAATTTACCACTCAACAATGAACGACTGCGCGTCGCATCGCGTTGATCTGGCGCAATCCGACTTGCGGCGCAGGAATGGCCGCGGCCGCCACGATCCCCGCGAGGGGATCAATCCAGATTGCTGAGATAGGCCGCCACCGCCTTGATCTGCGGGTCGGTCAGGTTATGCGCGATCGGCCCCATGATGGCTGAGTTGTCCGGGTTGGTCTTGTCCTGACCACGCTCCTTGTCCCAGTTTGTCAGCTTCCGGTAAATGTAGTCGCTGAGTTGCCCCGCGAGGCGAGGAAATGCGTCGCGGCCTTTGGCGTCAGCCCCGTGACAGGAGGCGCATGGAGGAACGTCGGATTTGGCAATCCCTTCTTCGTAGATCTTCTTCCCCTCCGCTGTATTTCCCCCTGGTCCCCCTCCAAGCGGCTTTGGGTTGAGTTCCCTGAACTGCTCGGCCAAAGCCTTCTCCATCTGCGGGGTCAGCACATGCGCGACGTTGAACATCACCGGGTTGTTGCGCCTGCGCTCGATGAAGGCCTTGAGCTGGTTTTGAAGATATTCCGGCTGCTGGCCGGCGAGCCTTGGCATGGGAAAAGAGCCGCGGAATCCCTGTCCCGATAGCCCATGACAGGTCTTGCAATAGTCGATCTTGGCCTTAAGCTCACCTTGCGAGAAATCGGTTTTGCCCTTGGTCTTGTCTTGGGCCTGCCCCGTCGCGGAGGTTGCGACGGCAAATGCCGCTACCAATAGTACCTTTGAAATCCGCATAAGACTGCCCTTTTGATAATTGTTACGTTACGCCGTGCCGGGCCGTTCGATCCAGTTCAATTTTTCCGGACCCGTTTGATCCAGATCAATTCGACTTCAGCGAAGCTGGCCCACAAAGCCCTGTACCGGGCAGAAGATGGGACAAACCGTCGATAATGCGGGTTTTAACGCGTCGGCGTGCGGCGAAACAACATGTTTCGTCGTTCGTCGGTGTTTTTGCGTTTGCAACGATAGTTGCAAAAATGCCTCGCTTTCTCAAAAACTGATTCGCTAGCAGCTATTGCCTTAGTCGCGCGTCCTACTCCTGGACTATCGTTATTCCCGTAAGACGGCTTTTCGATTCGTGCGTCGGCACGGAGCGCTGTGAAAAAACGGGATAGCGCGCAATGCGGGGCGATGTCGGTCGTATCATTCGACCCTTCGGTAATTTACGGGTTTTCGTCGCGTTCGCGTTGGTTGCCGTCGCGTCCGGCTTGCTGACGATCGGCTTTTCGTCACCTGCGCAAGCGCTGCCGAGTTTCGCGCGACAGACCGGGCAACCCTGCGGCACCTGCCACACAGATTTTCCCGCGCTTACGCCATACGGACGACGCTTCAAACTGCTCGGCTATACGACCGGCGGCGGCGAATTCCGCACGACGCCGTTCTCGTCTCAGGCGGGAAGAGACGCGCGCGCCGAATACGAAAAGATGATGGGCTATGTGAAGGCGCTGCCGCCTTCGACAAAGAGCGAGGATGAAAAGGAGTGGGTTCCGCCGGTCTCGATGATGGCCGTCGTCGGCTACACGCGCACCCAGGCGGACCTGCCTCCACCTACCGACCCCTACAGCGCCAACAACAACGTCGTGCTCTCGCCGTTCAGTGCATTTTGGGGCGGTGCGATCACGGAAAATATCGGCGCGTTCGCGCAGGTGACCTACAACGCCATTGGACCTGGCCCGTCGGCAGATCCGTTCGACCGCCACACCTGGACATGGGACAATACCGACGTCCGCTATGCCAGCACGGCTCGCTTCGGTCCGCTCGACATCATCTACGGCATCACGGCCAATAACAATCCGACCGTGCAGGACGTGTGGAACACCACGCCGGCATGGAGCTTTCCCTACGCGGTGTCGAACGTCTTTGGTCCGCAGAATCCCGGGACGGCGATCGAGGGCGCCTTTGCCGCGCACGTTGCAGGCGTCGGCGGCTACACCATGATCAACGATCTGCTTTACCTCGAGTTGACGGGCTACAAAACGCTTCCGTTCAGCGCGCAGAACAATCTGGGCACAGACCCGTTCGGCGCGCCCGGTCAGCTCGGAGGCATTTCGCCTTATTGGCGCATAGCTTTGGAGCCGCACTGGGGCCGGAATACGTTGATGGTCGGTGCATTCGGGGCGCAATTCAATGTGCATCCCTGGGTCGATACCGGCTTCGCGACTTTTTCGACCGCGACGTTTCCGCAAAGCGACACGTTCACCGACTACGGCTTCGATGCGCAATATCAGTATCAGGGCGACAATTACTGGCTGACCTTGCGCGGCAGCTTCATTCGCGAGTTTCAGCGGCTTGACGCGACCTTTACCAATGGTCTGGGTCCGCAGGGTCCGACGAATCCGACCGATCTGCTAAACAGCCTGAAGCTGCAGGCTTCGTTCGCATACGGCGCCGACAACAGGGTCGTCTTCACCGGGCAATATTTCAATCAATGGGGCACCGCCGACGCCGGGCTGTTCGGGACCGACCCTGCGACCGGCGCCGCCTTGACCCCGAACACCAACGGCTGGATGGCCGAGATCGCCTACATCCCGTTCGGGGCGAGCAAGATGACCGGCTGGCCGTGGTTCAACGCCCGCATCGGCCTGCAGTACACCTATTACAACAAGCTGAACGGCACCACGGTCGGCGCCCAAAACAACAACACACTGTTCCTCCATGCCTGGTTTGCGATGTAGGCGGACGCGTCCGCATACGGAGATTGTCCGATGAGAAAACTTCTTTTCGCCCAAGCCGCAGCGCTCGCTGTGACGCTCGTGGGACCCGCGATCGCCGCGGACCTGCCGATGAAGTCGGAGGTGCCCTATGTGGCGCCGCGGTTCACCTGGACGAGCTGCTATCTTGGCGGACATATCGGCGGCGGCCAGGGCAGCAAGGCCATGACCGATCCGGTGTTTCTCGTGCAGGAAAATCTGATCGGTGCAGGCACGACGACCGGCGTTACCACGGTAACCACGACGCCGACAGGCGCTGTGATCGGTGGCGAGATCGGTTGCGACTACCAGTTCGCCTCCAACGTCGTGATCGGCGTCGAAGGAACCGCCTCGGGCACGACCATGCGGGGCAGCCAAATCGTCAGTCTTCATGACAGCCCTCCCGACGTCGCGCTCGTCCAGGCAAACAACGACTTCCTTGCCAGCGTGACGGGACGGATCGGCTACGCCTTCGACAACGTCCTGCTTTACGGCCGAGGCGGCTTTGCGGTGGCCGGTGACAAATACAACGTCAGCGGCGGCTCGGTTAACGGCAACGGGACGCCCTTCAGCTTTCAAGGAATGGACAATCGCTACGGCTGGGTTGCCGGCGGCGGCGTGGATTGGGCGTTCTCGCGTCATTGGTCCATGAACGTTGAATATGATTACTACCACTTCGGCAGCGGCAATATTCTGATGACCGATGCGATCAGCACCTTGACGGGCGTCGTGGACGTCAAACAGAGCGTTCAGGTCGTCAAGGTCGGCTTCAACTTCCATATCTGGGGGTCCGGTTGGTGATGATCGGAGCCCGTTCAGTTGAGGCGGACGCGTTACACGCCGGGCGAGGGGGCCCGATCGTGAAATGGGCCTGCTTGCGGCTGGCGCTGCCGACGGCGATTCTGGTGATGGCCTTTTCCGTCAGCGGTCAGGCGCAGGAAAGAATGACGCCCGCGCGCGGCGGCCTCGAGGCCAAGCTTGAATATTGCAAGACCTGCCACGGACTGTCCGGCGAGGGCTATCTCGGATATTTTCCGATGCCGCGGCTTGCCGGACAACAGCCCGAATATATCGAGGCGCAGTTGCGGGCCTTCATCGAACGCCGGCGCTCCAACCCGATCATGCGCAACGTCGCGCATGTGTTGAGCCCGTCGATGATCACAGCGCTCGCCAACCACTTCCATCATCTCAATCCGCCGCCATTCGGCGGTGGGCCGCGGGGACTGATCGCGACCGGCAAGCGAATCTATGAGGAAGGTCTCCCCGAAGCCAACGTTCCTGCCTGCTCTGCCTGTCACGGCACTGAGGGCAAGGGTCAGAACGAAATTCCGCGGCTGGCGGGCCAGCTCTATCCGTACATGGTCGCCCAGTTGACGGGCTGGAGGACCGAACGCGGCCAGGGCACCGCGGTCGATACTTCCGCGATCATGGCGCCGACGGCGCACAACATGACGCGGTCGCAGATTGAAGCGGTCGCGGCCTATGTCAGTCATCTGCCATGAGTACCGCCCTCTCATATGCCGGCATATCGGCGAAGTGCATGAAGCGCGAAAGCTTGGGGTCATGAAGCGCATCGGGTTAAAAATAGCGATCCTGGCGATGGTCGCCTCCGCCGTCTCCACCGTTTCTGCCGGGGCCGGCGAGAGCGCCGCCGTCCGCAACTGCACCTGGTGTCACGGAACGGGGGCACAGGGTTATACGGTTGCGCCGCGGCTCGCCGGGCAGCGGCCGCAATACATCATGAGTCAGATCCGAAGCTTCCGCGTGCACGCGCGAAATAATCCGTTTTCGAAGCAATATATGTGGGGTGCGGTCGCGGCGCTGGATGCCTCTACGGCCTACGAACTGGCAAACTACTTTGCCTCGATCCCGCCGAGGCCGGCCAATGACGGTGACGGCGCGCTCGCCTCGCGCGGAAGAACGATCTATATGGACGGAATCCCCGAAGCCAACATCGTGTCCTGTTATGCCTGTCATGGCCCGAATGCCGAGGGCATCAGAGACATCCCGCGTCTGGGAGGTTTGGCTTATTTCTATATCAAGGCGCGACTTGAGCAGTGGGGCCAGGGATATCATTCGACGCCGGGATCGCCGATGCCGATGGTCGCAAGCCATCTCGGCCCCGAAGAAGTCGAGGCGCTCGCCTCTTATCTCAGCTTCGTCAGATAGGCGGCGATCCTGCGGCTTGACTTGATCGAGCGCAACATCGTCCGGAAACAAGCCTGCCAAGGTAGCGTTTGTCCGCGTCGGGTCGTGAACCGGCGCGAGCGTCGAACAGCCAGGAGGCCGAAAATGACCGGTCACATGCCGCCCATCCCCAAGGGGAACCGAAGCAACAAGGGACCGAAATCAGCCAATGCCGATGCGGCCCGCGATACGTCGCTGAAGGAAACTCACACCCAAAATACCAATGAACAGGGTGACTCCGCCAATATCCGGCAGAACACGACCAGCAAGGGTTTCTTTCACGGCCGGCGTGTGAAGTAACAGGCCGGCTGGCGCGAGCGTGCCGGCGGCGCCGCTCGTTCCTTCCGACGATGCGAATTTTTCGGGCGGCCTTCTCGGCCGGCTCATGGCCATCGCGGGCATGGATCCGCAGAATCCCGGCTGGCTTGCGCCGCCGCAGCAGGATGACAAGCTGCGCGCCTTCTACGGCGACGATCCCGTCCAGCCGTGGACCCTTCAACGCCGGCGTTAGAGGCGGATCGGTTCGGTCCTTGACAAGCGTGGTTCGCATCCCGGCTGCCTGGCAGGGATTTTTAAAACACTTGCCCCGTCGGGCAAATCACTGGCATAGTTTCATCATCCGCCAGACTTAAGAATTGAGCCCGCGCCGGGAAACCGGCCGCGGGCTTTTCATTTTGGAAATTCACCAATCGGGCGGCGGCCGCGGGCGCAGCAATCTCTTAACAAGCGCTAGCCGTGAAGAGCGCCTTCAGGCGCGCCGCCGTCCGAACCTTGAGCTTTGCCGGCGCGCGCGAACGCGCCGGCACGCGGGGCGCGGTCCATGACCGCGCTCGCACGCGGCCCCTTGCGCGATCCGCTCCTCGATCGCGCCGGAAGGGATAGGGTTCGCGCCTGAAATGACCGCGTCGGGGCGGTCATGCCGCATTGTTTTCTTCAAAGAAGTTGCCGGGCGATTATGCGCCAAGATTGGCGAAAGCCTCAGGCCGCGCCTCGCGGGGGCTTTTCGTGCCCCGCGCGACCGTGACGATTTGTGAAACGAAGGAGGCCGGCATGACTGCGTATCTGATCTCGCTCGCCTTGGCCGGCCTGATCGCGATCGCATTGTGGGAGGGATTTTCGTGAGCGCCGAAATCATTCAATTCATCCCACATCCGAGCCGACGACGAGGGCTCTTGGACTTTCCGGCCGCGTCCCGGTCTCCCGTTCGGGGCGATGATCTCA
>Ga0209517_10001890_pt1 | contig 30648 bp, 28 predicted proteins | sample PeaSoiMetSII2010_FD_187695 | JGI IMG/M metagenome (GOLD analysis project Ga0209517, IMG submission 187695) | Peat soil microbial communities from Weissenstadt, Germany - SII-2010 (SPAdes) (version 2) | ecosystem: Environmental > Terrestrial > Soil > Wetlands > Peat | place: Germany...
GATTTGCTTGACGATCCCCGCTTCACCACCCCCGCCGCGCGCCAATCCAACAGCGCCATATTGATCGAGCGCATGGACCGAGCCTTCGCGGAACACGATCTGTCCCACTGGTCCCAAGTCCTGAAGGAGCACGACCTGATCTGGGGCCCGGTGCCTCCAGCCTGGGATGTCGCGCAGGACCCGCAGATGGAGCAGAACGGAGTCTTCGCCGAAATTCGACCGGGTTTGAAGACAATCGAGAATCCGATCAACGTGGAAGGAATAGAAAAGCAGCCTCCGCGCCTGGCCCCTGGAGTCGGCGAGCACACTCGCGAGGTGCTGCGGGAGTTAGGCTATGCCGACGGCGAAATCCAGGAGATGCTAGCCCACGGTGACGTCCGCCCCATCTAGCGCGGAGACGGAACAACCGACCTCCGAAACGGGTAAGCTAAGCGCGTTATCATTCTGTTTGTGGTACGTCGCCTTTACATTCATAATTTCCGTTGCCTTGAGAACTTCGAACTTCCCGTCTCGCGCCAGTCATCGGTGCTGCTTATTGGAAGGAACGGGTCGGGTAAGACAACGGTCGGCCTCGCCCTGCAGATCCTGCAGAAGATTGCCCGGGGTACAAACAGAACAGGCGACCTCATTGAGCCGAAAGATCTCGCCCGCGGACGAACGGACGTCCCTGTCCGATTCGAAATCGAAGTCGAGCTAGACTCCAAGGCCTTCGAGTATGTGATCGCCTTTGATTTTCCAAAGGGATTCAAGGAGCTTCGCGTGCTTGAGGAGAAACTCTCGGTCGGAGGCGGATCAATTTATAGTCGGCAATTGGCGCAAGTGCATCTTGCGAGATCGGGGCGAGACAAGGAGGCAGATTTCCGAATCGACTGGCACCTGGTTGCTCTGCCGATCATTCAGGAAGAATCCGCCAGCGATCCGATATTCGTTTTCAAGCAGTGGCTCGCCCGCATGCTCGTTCTACGACCGACGCCGAGCTTAATTTCTGGAGACTCCAAAGACGAGACGCTGCAACCAAACGTCCAAGTAACCGATTTCGGCGCTTGGTTCTCTGGTTTGGTGGCATATGCCCCATCGGCCTACTCGAAAATCGACGCCTATCTTAAGCAGGTAATGCCAGATCTGAAGGACATCAAGAATCCGACAACCGGAAAAGACTCGCGTAGTTTGGTGATCCAATTTTCTACCGACCAGGGAAATGTGACGCTTCCTTTTGAGGACCTTTCTGACGGCGAAAAGTGTTTCATGGTATGCGCGCTGGTGCTCGCCGCCAATGACGCCTACGGACCAGTCCTTTGTTTTTGGGATGAGCCTGATAACTTTCTGGCGTTGTCAGAAGTGAAGCAGTTTATTTTGGCGCTTCGTAAAGCGTTCCAGCTCGGTGGCCAATTTATCGCAACGTCGCACAATTCCGAGGCGATCCGAAGTTTCTCGGACGAAAACACGCTAGTGCTCTATCGGGAGAACCACCTTGAGCCGACTCGAGTCCGCTCTCTGGGCGAGATTAACGTCGGTGGGGACCTTATCAGTGCTTTGGTTCGCGGCGACGTTGAATGATATGGCCGCCAATAAGCATCAGCCGCACGTCCTCGTGCTTCCCGAGGACGACGCGAACCATCAGTTAGCCACCGGTTTTTGCCTCAGTCTGGAATCCTCGGTACTTAGGGGGATCCAGGTGCTTCCGGTTGCAGGCGGCTGGACGCAAGTGGTGGCTGGGTTCTTGTCGGACCATGTCATCTATATGGAGCGCTATCCCAACAGGCTTATGGTGTTGTTGATCGATTTTGACAAGGACGCGGAAAGGCTGAACTACGTCAACGCCAGGATTCCCGCTCACCTGAGGGAAAGGGTGTTTATGCTCGGCGCCTGGAGCGAGCCGGAGGAGCTGAAGAAAGCCAATCTCGGCTCATACGAAACAATCGGCTCAAAAATTGCGCGAGACTGCCGCGATGGGACCGCTACGATCTGGGATCACGAACTGCTCCGCAACAACGTGAGTGAGCTCGCCCGTTTACGCGAAGTCATTAGTCCGATCCTGTTCTAGCCCTGGCGCTGGTTTTGATCTCTTGCCGCAGGCCTTGCCGGCCATATGAATCACTTTCGTCTCCGCCAAGCGACCCAGGACCCCATCCTCAATCCCGAGCACTTCCTTCAAGATCTCCCCCGTATGCTCACCCAACCCCGGAGCGCCTCGCGTCGCACTTCCTGGAGTCTCTGAAAATTTCACCGGAGGCCCCGTTATTCGAAAACCATCTACGACCGGAAACATCTCACGATGCGACGCTTGTGGATCCGCCACCACCTCATCGATCGTCTTCACCGGAGCGCAGGGAATCCCGTGCGCACTCAGCTTCTGAATCCAGGCCGAGCTGGTTTTCGTCTTAAAAATGTCCGCGATCAGCTTCTCCAGCACCTCGCGATTCGCCACGCGCAATGCGTTGGTTGCATAATCCGGATGCTCCGCCAATTCCGGACGCTCGATCGCCACACAGAATTCCTGCCACAGCTTCGGACTCGCCACCGCGATCACAATTTCCCGATCCGCAGTCGCAAATCCGCGATATGGAACGATTGCGCCGAATCGAGTCCCCAGCGCCCCCGGCACGATTCCCGAGCCCGTGAAATAGGCGAAATTCGACGACATCGCCGAAATCATAGAGTCCAGCATCGACACATCCACGAACTGCCCCACGCCCGAGCGGTGGCGAGCCTCGATCGCCATCAGAATCCCGATCAGCGCGAACATCCCCGCGGTGATGTCGGCCACCGAATGCCCGCAGCGAACACGCTCCCCGCCTTCGACGCCCGTGATACTGATCAGTCCACTTGAAGCTTGCAGAATCAGATCCATCGCCGGCTCATCGCGCGACGGCCCCGTCTGTCCGTAGCCTGAAACCGAGCAGTAAATCAGCCGCGGATTCCGCGCCCGCGCCGCTTCATATCCCAACCCGAGCCGCTCCAGCGTTCCCACGCGCATATTCTCGATCAAAACGTCACAGTGCTCGATCATGTCCAGGCACAACGCGACCCCTTCGGGCTTCTTCAGGTCGATCACCACGCTGCGCTTACCGGGATTGATCCCGAGGAAATACGACGCTTCGCCATCGGTGAACGGAGGCGCCCAGGTTCGTCCCACTTCTCCTTCCGGTCCTTCGATTTTCAGGACGTCGGCTCCGTACTGCGCCATCAGCATGGTGCAGTACGGACCTGCGAGCGCGTGCGAGAAATCAAGGACACGAATACCGTCAAGGGGACCAGACATATTCTCAATGATATGCTGAGCACCATGCCCTCCTTTGAACAGATCGAATATGGCGTTTCGAACCGAGTCGCCACCATCACGCTGAATCGTCCCGCCAAGCTGAACGCCTGGACGCCGAAGATGGAAGAAGAAGTCACATCGGCGATTCGTGGAGCCGCTGTGGATGATAATGTTCGCGTCATTATTCTCACCGGGGCCGGTAAAGGATTCTGCGCGGGAGCCGATCTGAGCGTCCTGGCTGGGGTCGCCGACAATCGCGAAGCCGTGGGCGCGAGTCTCACAGCAAAGATGGAGATTGACGAAAGCGTGCGTGCCGATTTTCGACATAAGCACGCGTGGCTGTTCTCGGTGCCGAAGCCGATCATCGCCGCCATCAACGGCCCCGCGGTGGGACTCGGTCTCATCGTCGCCATGTATTGCGATTTTCGATTTGCGTCCGAAAGGGCCAAGTTTTCCGTCATTTTTTCGAAACGCGGCCTGGTGGCCGAATACGGCATCGGATGGATTCTGCCCAGGTTAGTCGGCCTTCCGAATGCGATCGAGCTGATGTTCACTTCGAAAACCATCGACGCGCAGGAGGCCCTACGAGTCGGACTCGTGAGCCGCGTTTTTCCAGAGGAAAATTTTCTGCCCGCGGTTCAGCAGGTCGCGCGGGAGCTGGCCGATACCGTTTCGCCGCGATCCCTGAGCGTTATGAAGCGCCAGATTTACACGGGGTTGGTCCAGAATCTGGACGAGGCATTCAATCTCGCCATCCAGGAGATGAAAGGCAGCTTCGGCACCGCCGATTTCAAGGAAGGGGTCGCGCATTTCTTAGAAAAGCGCGCCGCCGCGTTTACCGGGCGTTAGACTCGCTCGATAATCGTCGCCGTCGCCATCCCGAAGCCGATGCACATGGATTGCAGACCATAGCGGCCGCCGGTTCGCTCCAGGATATTCACGAGTTTGGTCATCAGCGCCGCGCCGGTCGCGCCCAGAGGATGCCCGTGCGCGATCGCTCCACCTTGGATGTTCAGTTTTTCGAGCGGAACGCCCAATTCGCGGGCCCACGCCAGCGGAACACAGGCGAAGGCTTCGTTGATTTCAAACGCATCGATATCGTCGGCGCTCAGTCCCGCCATTGCCAGCACTTTTCGAGTAGCCGGGATGGGACCGGTCAGCATCAATTCCGGATCGCTTCCGACCACCGCCCGAGCCACAATGCGGGCGCGCTTGCTTAGGCCCAGTTCATCTGCTTTATCGCCGCTTGCCAGCAGTACCGCAGCCGCGCCGTCGGAAATCTGGCTCGAATTTCCCGCCGTCACGACTCCATCCGGCCGAAACACCGGTTTCAGGGCGCGCATCTTGGCGAGATCCGGGTTGGCTCGAACGCCCTCGTCGGCTTCCAAACCGTTTAAAAGAAATAGCTCGCAGCGAGTCCAGCCGTTGCGCTGCGCGGCTGCGGCGCGGCAATGGCTTTGCGCGGAAAATTCGTCCAGCTCTTCGCGCTTCACTCCGAATTTCTCGGCCACCATTTCGGCGGAGATTCCCTGGTGCAGCAGAGCGAACGGAAAATCGGCGCGAAACTCATCCGAGAGTGCAAAATCCGAACCCATGGTGACGCGGCTCATCGATTCGACGCCGCAGCCGATCGAAATCTCCATATCTCCCGCCGCGATTTCCTGCGCTGCGAAATGAATCGCCTGCTGGCCGGAGCCGCAAAACCGGTTGAGCTGCAATGCCGGCACTTCAATCGGCAGGCCGGATTTAAGACCTGCCAGACGCCCGATATTCGCTCCCTGTTCACCGATCGGCGTGACGCAGCCCGTGACGATATCTTCAACGTCGCTGCCGGCAACGCCCGAACGCTCCATCAGCTTCTTGAGTGTTGTCGCGAGCAGATCCACGGGATGGATTCCATGCAGCGCCCCGTCCGCTTTTCCGCGTCCGAACGGCGTCCTGACGGCGTCTACGATGAATACCTCGCGCATGGTTCCCCTCCAGTATTGACAACCCTGTTAGAATACCGTAATTTGGGTTCAACGTTAGTCAAACGGTCGAATCCCGTGGGGAAAGGGTACGTAGTTTAGGCAGATTTAGCGGAAGAACTGGAGCATTACGTCGTACTCCGTCTTGAACTCGTCCAGCGTTTTCTTCAGCCGCTCTTCACTCAATCCCAGCGTCTGAATCAGTGTGGCGTCGGTGCAATCCGCGGTCTCCGGCATAATCCAAACTCCCAGCGAGTTGACATAATGATCGGCGCACTCCACCAGCCGTCCCAACGGAACCGGGCCGGGAGCGCTCTGCGGCGTGCGATCGTGGTGATGAAGTACCGCGACCCGAATCGGTTCGGGAAGATTCCAGACGGCCAGCGCGTCGGCGGATAATTCGGAGTGAGTGAATCCGAGAATCTTCAGCTCGGCGTCGACATGACCCATGCCGCCGTCCGTTTGCATTTCGATGATGCGCGAGTATTGGTCGCTCAGCCCGGTGGCGATCAGCAGGCGGCCCAGATCGTGCAGCAGGCCCGCGACGAACGCGCCTTCGGGATAATCGACGGTCAGCCGCTGCGCGAGCAAATCGCTTAACAACGCGACCGCCGCGGAATGCATGTTGAACTGCGCCATCGACCATGATTGCGGAACCGGCGTCTTATTCCACATGCGCGTGAGCGACATGCCCAGCACCGCATTGCGCAGCTTGTTCAGACCCAGAATCGCGAGCGCGTGCCGCACTGAATTGATGGTGCCGCGCCGTCCGTATAAAGCCGAGTTCACCAGGTTGAGAAGGTTCCCGGCGACCACCGTGTCCTTTTCGATCAAATCGCCCAGTTTTGAAAACGAGACATCTTCTCCGGCCAGAGTCGCCATCAGGCGATTCAGAATCGCCGAGAACGGCGGTAAGCTCGCGAGGGATTGAAGCGCCCGTCGCTTGAGAGCCGCGGATGCGGGCGCGGATTCAATCGTGATCTCAGTTAGTGGAGCCACACCCAAGATATCGGCCATCCCGGAAAAAAACTGAAGGCGCTATGCTAATGGAAGTGTTGAAGATCTTTCTTCTGGCCGGGCTTGCGGCCGGCGCGCTTCGCGCGGAGTTCCTGCACGTCGAAGTTTTCATTCGAGATATGAATTGCGAGTCGTGTACGGACTCGCTGGCGGGTGCGTTCAAGAGAATGCGCGGCGTAGAGCGCGTGAACGTCGACTTCAAGGCCGGGACCGTAGCGCTGGATCTCGGGCCGCAGAATCGAGTAGGCGTCGATCAGATCTGGGACGCGATCAAACGCGTGGGATTCACACCCGGCGAAACCAAGGTCGTGGTGCGCGGGTCGGTGAAGGCGTCGAAGCTGGAAGTGGCTGAAATTAATAAGACTTTCGAGCTCGATGGAAAGATTCCCGAGGGCGATCAAGTAGAAGTGAAAGGCTCGACTACGCCTCCGCCAGACCCACGAGCGCCTGTAAAGATTCGTATAGAGTGATCAGCGGCCCTGCCAGCAGGCCGGGCGCTTTTCCAAGAACGCGGTGATACCTTCCTGGGCGTCATATGCTGCCGCATTCATGGACATAACCTCTTTCGCATACGCATAAGCCCGCGGCTGATCGAGCTCGATCTGCGCATAGTACGCTTGCTTGCCTACCGAAATGGTAAATGGACTGGCTTCCGCGATCTGGCAGGCGAGCTTGCGCGCTTCCGCTTCGAGACCGGCGGGCGGCACCACTCGATTCACCAGTCCCCAAGATTGCGCGCTGGCGGCGTCGACGGGACGGCCGGTGAGCAGCATTTCCATGGCTCGCTTTCGTCCGACGGCGCGGGTTAAGGCGACCATCGGAGTGGAGCAGAACAAACCGTTCTTGACGCCGGGAGTTGCGAAGGTCGCTTCGGAACTGGCGACCGCTAAATCGCACGTCGCCACCAACTGGCATCCCGCGGCGGTGGCGATACCCTGCACCTGTGCGATCACCGGCTGAGGAATCGACTGAAGCTTGGCCATTAACTGAGTGCAGACGTCGAAGATGCGGCGGTAATCGGCGATGGTTCCACCTACCAGCTCATTCAAGTCGTGGCCGGAAGAAAAGACTTTTCCCGCAGCAGCAAGAATCACGGCGCGAACATCGGACTTCGAAGAGATTTCATCGAGACAAGCGATGAGCTCAAGCATGAGATCGAGCGACATCGCATTGCGGCGTTCGGGTCGATTAAGAGTGACTACTGCGAGAGAACCTTCGCGCTCGGAGAGAAGATAGCGGTACATGCTCCCACTATACTCCGCGAGAACCGGCTGATTTACGCGTTCGCTTTGTGATACGCGGCCCAGCGTTTCTTCTGAGCTTCCGCCATGCGTTTGCGTGTCTCAGGACTGAGAACCCGGGTTTTGTGCACGGCGGCAGGAGACCCGGTGACGCTGCGGATAGCCGTCATCCATGAAGGCGGCCTTCCCCGTCGTTTTCCACGGGTCTGTGCCAGCTTTCCCAACACCAGGAGAGCGTCTTCAATGGCGGCTCTTTCGGCTTGGAGTTCGGCGATCATTTGTAGAATGTCCATAAACGAGTGTTCGATTATAACAGGCTAAACGCGATTAGCACAATCGAATCATCCAATCGACTTGCATTTTACCTGTCCGCACAGGTGGCGCGCTGATACGGCACACGCGACAAATTCATGACCGCTTTGTCTTTTTGTCATTGTCGCCCAGGAGCTTGTTGAAAAAGGGGACAGACCGCTCTGTCCACACCCACGCTTTTACGCGAAATCAGCGGTTTACGGCTGGGGACAGACTAGAAATAGAAGAGCTGAAGTTGCATGGAAATCTCGTTTGCGGGTGCGATGGAGTTGTTGGTGATGGCGCGCAGGTATTGCAGCGTCCACTTCAGGTTCTGGCCGTGAATGTAATAGTTGACGTCGGCTCCCTACCGAGTCACATCTTTGATGTTGTTGACGGCGGCGACGAAGTTCTGGGTTTCAAACTTGGCGAACGGCTGCACTTTGAAGCGATGAAGGTAATAGGCGGCTTCGACCATAACGTCGTTCTGATCCGGAATCGCGAGGAACTTCTGCCGTCCGTCGTAATGAAAATATTGAACCTGGCCTCCGATCTCGTCGCCGTGGCGAACCGGGAGGTCCGCGGCTACGTTCGCCGAATAGGAGCGGTACGCACCCTGATTGTCGGCGCCGACATCGATCGCGAGGATCTTTTTCTTCCCGAGGGCCGTTCCCACCAGAGCGTAGGAAGTTTCCGTATCGAAAAAGTCGTACTGGACGTATCCGGCTGTTCTGAGCGAATCCCGACCGTTCCTGTCCCGTTCGCCCTGGAAAACGCCCACACGGTATAACAAATGATCGTCGAAGAAGAACCCGTCCGCCCCGAACCCCGCATCCCTGAGCGCGGAGGACTGGGTCGCGGTGTTGTTGACCGTAGTGATAGGGCTGATGTCGAGCGTGTAATAGCTTGCGGTCGACTGAAGGGCGTTGCGGGAGGAAGGAACCATCATGAGTCCGCCAACCAACTGGAACGCGGTGCTCGCTTTCCATTGGACGAAGGCGTCCTGAATAATGAATCCGGAGCCGAGAGCCTTCGGCGTGAGCCCGAGCTTCGGATCGTCGGTTTGAAAAAAAATATACGTTGTCGACGATGTTTCCCTCCAGCAGGAGAGGCGCGCGGCGGAGGTACAGATTTTGTGCGTAGCCTCGGGAAATTGGATCCTGGTTCCAGTCGCCCCAAAACTGTCCCTCGACACCGACCTTGATGTTCGCTTCCTCGCCGCCGAGGGTGAGCTGCGCGGAAAGCGGCGCGGCGAGACATAGGGACGCCACGGCCAGCGTGAAACCATCCATCAATTTTGTTCGCATGAGTTTTACTTCTCTTAAGCCGTATCGACAACGAAAAACGCAGCTTGAGTCCCGGTTTACGATGCCGACCCTGCCGCAGTTATAATCGAGAGCATGAACAAACTGCTAGGAGTCGTTTGCCTCATGTCGTCTGTCATGTTGGGCGGTTCGATTTACGATTTCACCATGAAGTCGATCGATGGCAAGCCGGTGCCGCTGGGCGAGTTCAAAGGCAAGCTGCTGCTGGTGGTGAATGTCGCCAGCAAGTGCGGTTTCACGCCGCAGTACAAGGGTCTGGAAGCGCTGTATGAAAAATACGAAGATCGTGGCTTCGTCATCGCTGGATTCCCCGCCAACAACTTCATGGCGCAGGAACCGGGCACCGATGCAGAGATCAAGACTTTCTGCTCCAACAAATACAACGTGACCTTCCCGATGTTTTCGAAGATCTCGGTAAAGGGTGACGACAAAGCGTCGTTGTATCAGTTCCTGACCGACACAGGCGCGAATCCAACCACGGGCGGCGAAATCAAATGGAATTTCACCAAGTTCCTGGTGGATCGCAATGGAAAAGTGATTCAGCGTTTTGAGCCGGCAGTCACTCCGGAACAGATGGATGCGGCCATCGAGAAAGCGCTGAAGCAGTAGCCCCAGATGCCGAAAATCCTGGTGACCGGCGGCGCCGGGTACATCGGCAGTATCACGACGCATCATTTGCTGGCCCGCGGATATGAGGTTGTCGTGGTCGACGACCTTTCGCGCGGGCATCGCGACAGCGTTCCCAAGGAAGTTCTGCGCGTGGTTCGATTGCAGGACAAGGAAGCGCTTCTGCCGTGCCTTGAAGGCGTGGACGCGGTTGTGCACTTTGCGGCCTACATCGCGGTAGGCGAGTCCACCGCGAAGCCGGAGCTGTATTTCTCGAACAACGTGGGCGGGACGCTGTCACTGCTGGACGCGATGGTGAAGGCAAACGTGCGAAAGCTGGTTTTTTCGTCGACTGCCGCGGTGTACGGGAATCCTGAATCGGTTCCGATTCCTGAAAACGCCCGCTTTGCGCCGGTCAGCCCATATGGGGAAACGAAGGCCGTGGTCGAGCGGATTCTAGGCCAACTGGATCGGTTCGGCGGGCTGCGCAGCGTGGCTTTGCGATATTTCAACGCGTGCGGCGCCGAACCGGCGGCAGGGCTGGGAGAATTGCACGATCCCGAGACGCATCTGATTCCTCTGCTGTTTCGAGCGTTGAGGAGCGGCCGGCCCATCAACATATTCGGCAACGATTATCCAACACCGGACGGCACCTGCGTTCGCGATTACGTTCACGTGAGCGACCTGGCGGAAGCGCACGTGTCCGCGCTGGAGCATCTGATGAAGGGCGGCAAGTCGGATGCCTTCAACGCTGGGACGGGCCAGGGTCAGACGGTGATGGAAGTGTTGCGGGCGGTGGAAGAAGTTTCCGGGCAGACGGTTCCATACAGGATGGCTCCCCGGCGGGACGGCGATGCCGCGGAATTAGTGGCGGATGCCGGAAAGCTGCGGCGGGTCTTAGGCTGGCAACCTAAGCGGAGCGCGCTGCGGGACATCGTCCAGGACGCTTGGGATTTCTTCCTGCAGCGCAGCTCGTAAAGGCGAACGCTTACTTCCGTTTGACCACGTGGCCATGTGCATCGCGCATTTCGTTGCCTTTAAAATGCGCCGCATCGACACGCTTTTCCGGGACTGCTTTTTCACCGCGTTCCGGCAGGCGTCCCCGATAGCCATGGTCCGGATGGAAATGGTTGTCTACATAGCCATGGAAATCGCGCGGGCCATGAAACCATGGGCCGATGCCAATAAAGATGCCGTCGTTAAACCACTCCGGCCCGTAATATCCGGGAGGAGCACAGTTATACGGCGGAACATCGTAATAACCGTAGGGACAATCGGGAGCTACGCCGACTTCGACTCCGACCTGAGCTTTCGCCTGCGGAGCGGTGGCCGTCAAGCCGATCGCAACAATTGTAGCGGATAAGAGAAATGCGAACTGGCGCATTTGATCACCTCGCTAGTTAGAGCAACGTGGTACGGAACTGTTTCACGGCCTAATCCGTTCAATTACTTACGGCACACTACACTAGTATCAACATGACTTTGACGCTCACGACGCTTGACTCGTCGATTGCCCCGCCGATCGCAAAGATTGAACCCAAAATGACCACCGTGCTGAACGATACTCGCGTCGACAACTACTTTTGGCTGCGGGACCGCAAGGACCCCGACACGTTTGAGTATCTGACGGCTGAGAATCGCTACACCGAGGCGATGATGAAGGGCACCGCCGCGCTTCAATCCAAGCTATACGCGGAAATGCTGGGCCGGATCAAGCAGACGGATTTGAGCGTCCCCGTGCCGCGGGACGAGTACTTTTATTACGCCCGCACGGAGGAAGGAAAGCAGTATGCGATTCATTGCCGTAAGAGAGGGACACTGGATGCTCCCGAGGAAATTCTGGCGGATGAGAACGCAATGGCGGAAGGGAAGAAGTATTTCCGCATCGGCAATTTTTCGGTGAGCCCGAATCACCAGCTGCTGGCTTACTCGGTCGATTTCGACGGCGATGAGGAGTACACCATCCACGTCAAGGATCTGGCCACAGGGAATCTGCTGTCGGACGAGATTCCGAACACCTATTATTCGCTCGAATGGGGAAACGACAACAAAACCTTCTTCTACACGGTTCTGGATGCCGCGAAGCGACCGTTTAAGATTTTTCGTCATAGCCTCGGAGTGAAGACCGACGCGCTTGTGTATCACGAGCCGGACGAACGATTCACCGTGGAGCTTGCGAAGACGTCGAGCCGAGCTTATATTTTGATCAACATCGGGAGCTCTCTGACGTCGGAGGTCCGGTATGTCAGCGCGGATCGCCCTGCGGATGATTTTCAGGTCGTGCTGCCGCGCGTTTACGAGACAGAATACGATATTACCCATCACGGCGATTCGTTTTTCATCCGGACCAACGATGCGGCCAAGACGTTTCGCGTAGTAGAAGCTCCAGTGAAGGATCCGTCGAAAGCGAACTGGAACGAACTGATCGCCAAGCGGGACGACGCGACCATCGAAGGGATCATGGCCTTCAAGGGTTATCTGGTGGTCGAAGAGCGGGATCGCGGCCTGACCCAGATCCGGATTCGCAAATTTCTCACCGGCGACACGCATTTCATCGCGTTTGGCGAGCCCGTATACACGGCCGGAGTCGGCGCGAACGCCGAGTACGATACGCGCGTGTTGCGGTTTGTCTACACCTCGCTGGTGACGCCCAATTCGGTGTTCGACTACAACATGGAAACGCGCGAGCGCGAGCTGAAGAAGCAGCAGGAAGTGCTGGGCGGGTACGATCCTGCGAAATACGAATCGGAACGGGTGTATGCGACGGCTCCGGACGGGGTGAAGGTTCCGGTCTCGCTGGTCTATCGGAAGGGTTTGGTGAAAGATGGCTCGGCGCCGATGCTGCTGTATGGTTATGGAGCTTACGGGATCAGCATGGACCCGGCATTCGCATCGGACCGGCTGAGCTTGCTGGATCGCGGATTTGTGTATGCGATCGCACATGTGCGCGGCGGAGCGGACTTGGGTAAGCCGTGGCATGAAGATGGCCGGCTGCTCAAGAAGAAGAACACCTTCACGGATTTTATTGCCTGCGCGGAATTTCTGGTTGGGCAAAGGTTCACTTCGGCTCGCCGCCTGGCGATTATGGGCGGCAGCGCGGGAGGGCTATTGATGGGCGCGGTGACGAACATGCGCCCGGGCCTGTTCGCGGTGGTGGTGGCGATGGTGCCGTTCGTGGATGCTCTGAATACGATGCTGGATGCGTCGCTGCCGCTGACCGTGGGCGAGTACGAGGAGTGGGGCGATCCCAACGGTCAACCATTTTACGACTACATCAAATCTTATGCGCCGTATGAGAATGTCGAGGCGAAGGGGTATCCGGCGATACTTGCGACCGCCGGTTTGAACGATCCTCGCGTGTCGTACTGGGAGCCGGCGAAGTGGGTCGCGAAGCTGCGGGCCATGAAGACGGATTCCAATCCATTGCTGCTGAAGACCGAGATGGGAAGCGGGCATTTCGGGTCCAGCGGGAGGTATGAGAGGTTGAAGGAGATGGCGTTCAACTACGCGTTCATTCTGAACATCCTGCGGGTCGAATAAAAGTTGTGGCAAGGTTGTATCCATGAAGAAGACGCTGGATATCGACGCCAAGCTTCTGAGAGACGCAAACACGGCTGCGGAGCCATCACGGATACAGAGGCCGTGCATCGCGGTCTGCAAGCTCTGGTGAGCCACGCGGCCGCGCAGCGTCTTCTTGCGTTCCGAGGCTCAGAGCCTGATGCTCAGAACGTACCCAGGCGCCGTGAGCGGGCATCACGAAAACGCCGGACAGCCTGATTCAGGCGTCGCCTATCGGCCGGGCCCCGATCTGTCTGCGAACGGCAAACATCGCTAGCAGCGCTACCCCCAGGCTGATGATCGAGCCCTCGACGGCGACGTCGGGCAGCCAGCGGGATTTTAGAAAGAACACGTACAACAGAAGCAAGAACATTACTCGCAAGGAGTTGCGCGCGACCGCGGATGAAAATCGAAGCGTGATCCAGGCCGCGGTCGAAGCCAGAGCGAGCGAGGCCGCAAGCCCCAAGACGCAGGCCTCGCCGAGCGTCAACAGTTCCGGCGCAAACGCGAAGCGGTTGGCGGCGTAAACCGTGCCGAATCCGGCGAGGAGAATTGCAATCGCCATCGCCTCGCCATACGCGACGGCGAGCGTGATACGAATGACCGCGTCCATCATTGAACTCGGCCGGTCGAGCGCGAATCCTTGGGCTACGGCGGGTGCTGAGAATAGTACTCCTAGGCACGCATAGGCCGCGGTCATGACGGGATCGAGAAAATCGATTCCGCGCATCCATGGAAGAAGGATTCCGAAGACGCCGATGATCGCGAGATGGATGAGAATCACGCGCAGTCCGAAGCGGGAGCGAAATTGCAGCCATTCACGACCGAGAGCCATTGACGTTGCCATGGTACCAATCCAACTGGCGTAACATGAATAAGGGCCCCCTAATGTGCACTTAGGGCAAATTTGTCTAGGGCCGATAAGCTAAACAATCGTCAGTGCAGGGCCGATTGAGTCAGTAGATATGATGGATAGGCGAATCGAACCGAGGATGCTGTGTGCCGACCTCGTGGACGTAAAGTGGAAGGACCAGAGCGGCCGCACGCGGCGCGGAGTGGCTAACCTCGAGGATATTTCCCTTTCCGGCGCCTGCCTGCAAGTGGATCGCCCAGTGCCGCTCGGAACCACGTTCCGGATCAGCTATCCCAACGGGGAGCTGATGGGCAAAGTGAAATACTGCGTCTTCCGCGAAATCGGGTATTTCCTAGGAATAGAGTTCGAGCCCGGCAACCGGTGGTCGCAGCGCCATTTCCGTCCCCAGCATCTGCTGGATCCTCGGCGCCTGGTCACTCGGGTGACGAACCGCTTGAAGCCGGATGCACCGCCGCTGGCGAACTAACCTCTTTTCAAGTCGGACGCATCCACCCGATTTGTGATTTACTGAAAATAATGGCAACGGTCACGGGCCAACTGCCTGAGCAGGAGTCCGCCGACAGAAGCCGCCCGGTACCGTGGGTAGCCGTCGGCTGGTTCCTGGCCCTCCTGGTCGCCGCGTACTTCCCGATTCTGAAGCATCTGGTGATTCAATGGGCGCTCGATGCAGACGTCGGTCACGGATTTTTCGTCCCGCTCGTGGCTGGATATATCGCCTGGCAGCGGCGCGCGGATCTCCTTGCGATGGAATGGAAGCCGGCCTGGTGGGGTGTCGGTGTCATGGCGTGGGGGATGTTGCAGGGGTACATCGGCACATTGGGCGCCGAGTTGTTCCTGCAGCGGACTTCCTTCCTGATCACGCTGCTAGGCCTGCTGCTGGTGATGGGCGGGACTCCGGTGGTCCGGAAGCTGGCGTTTCCGTTGCTGCTGCTGCCGTTCATGATTCCGATTCCGGCCGTGGTGTACAACCAGATCACGTTTCCTCTGCAACTATTCGCGAGCAGCGTGGCTGAGACCGTGCTCGACTGGTTGAATCATCCGGTGTTTCGCGACGGCAACGTATTGGAATTGGCGAACGATCAGAAACTGGACGTCGCCGAGGCGTGTAGCGGGATTCGAAGTCTGCTATCGCTGTCGTTCCTGTCGCTGGTTTACGGCTATGCGTTCGATCGAAAGGTCTGGATGCGGTGGGCGCTGCTGGCGGGCGTGGTACCGATCGCAATCCTGGCGAACGCGGGCCGCGTCACGATCACAGCTCTGCTGGCCGAGTGGAACCCGGATCTGGCGCACGGATTTTTCCACAGCCTGGAAGGCTGGGTCATTTTCCTGATCGCCGGCGTGATGCTGGTAGGGCTGCACTTGGTGATCAACCGGATCTACAAATGGAAATTCGAGAGGAAGGCGGCAGCTTAGTGCTTAAGTTTCTGAATTCGACGCCGGCTCGCGTAGTCACGTTGCTGCTGATTCTGCAAGGGGCGCTGCTATACAGCTCGATTCGGCCGGAGGCGGTCCCGCCGGGGCGTCCGCTGGCGGATTTTCCGACCACCATCGGGAGCTGGAGGATGGTGAAACAGGGCGTAATCGAGCAGGAAGTTCTGGACATCCTCAAAGCGGACGATGTTCTGACGCGAATATACGCGGACGAGAAGACCGGCCGCGGTGCTGATTTTTACATCGCGGCGTTTCGATCCCAGCGCAATGGCAAGGCTCCGCATTCGCCAAAAAATTGTCTTCCCGGGAACGGCTGGCTGAAGCTGGATTCGAGCGAAATTCAGATCGACGTGGGCGCTGCCGCGCCGATTCCTGTGAATCGATACACGATCTCGCATGGCGATTCGCGCCAGGTGGTTTTGTACTGGTATCAATCGCGCGACCGGGCGGTGGCTGACGAATTTAAAGCCAAGTTCTGGGTGATTGCCGACGCAATTCGCTACGATCGTACGGATACCGCGATCATCCGGGTGATCGTCCCCGAGCTCGATCGCGACGCGGACGCGGCCGAGCAGACCGCGATTAACTTTGTAAAGACAGTCTACGGGACCATCCGGCAGTTCTTACCTTCCTAAGTACTAGTTTTCGAATAGAATGGCTGGATGATCAAGCTGCTGTGCGGGCTCGCACTGGTTTCCGCTGCATTAAACGCGGCTGAGACGCGATTCGAGATTTCTTATCCCGCTTCGGTCAATGCCGGTCCAATCACGGGGCGCGTTTACGTGATGATCTCACGCGTAAACAGTCCCGAGCCGCGGCTTCAGGTGGGTCGCGTCGGGATACCGTTCTTCGGCCGTGACATTGAGAAACTTGGTCCCGGCGAGAACGCGATCATCGACGCGACGGATGTGGGTTCTCCAGTAGTCAGTCTGTCCGAGATCCCATCCGGGGAATACTGGGTGCAGGGTTTCGTCAATATCTATTCCGAGTTTCGGCGCTCCGACGGACATGTGCTGTGGATGCACGATGACAAATGGGAGGGTCAGCACTGGAACCGGTCGCCGGGAAACTTGTTCAGCGTCGCAAAGAAAATCACCGTGGATGCTTCCAAGGGTTATCGGATCCCGTTAGTGTGCGATCAGGTAATTTCGCCGGTGCAGCCGCCTCCGGACACAGCATTCGTTAAACGATTCCGGATTCAGAGCCAGATCCTGACTCGATTCTGGGGCCGGCCCATCTACATCGGAGCCACGGTGCTGCTACCGCGCGATTACGACAAGACCAACATTTCCTATCCGGTGCTGTATGAGCAGGGGCATTTTTCGCTGGCTGCGCCGATGCGATTCGATGCGGCGGACAAGGAATTCTACAACCAGTGGATGCGGGACGATTTTCCGCGGATGCTGGTGGTCACCATGCAGCATCCGAATCCATATTTTGACGATTCCTACGCGGTGAATTCGGTGAATGTCGGTCCATACGGCGATGCCTTCATGCAGGAGCTGATCCCGGAGATTGAAAAGCGGTTCCGAATCATCCGCCAGCCGTGGGCGCGGCTGCTTTCAGGCGGGTCGACGGGAGGCTGGGAATCGCTGGCGCTCCAGATTTTCCATCCCGATTTCTTCGGCGGCACGTGGTCGTATTGCCCGGACTCGGTGGATTTTTCAGACGTCGAAGGCGTGGATGTGTATCACGACAAGAACGCGTTCTACAAGGAATTCGAGTGGCGCAAAGTGCCGACCATCAACAGCCGCGAGATCAACGGGCAGATCCGGCAAACGGCCGAGGAGCGCAACCGGTTTGAGCTGACTAACGGAACGCACGGGCGATCGGGTGAGCAGCTCGACATCTGGTCCGCGGTATTCGGTCCGCTAGGAGAAGATGGCTATTTCGATCCGCTATGGGACAAGAAGACGGGCGTGATGAATCCGCGCGTGGCCGAGTATTGGAAGGAGCATTACGATCTGCGGAATCATCTGGAGAAAAACTGGCCGGAACTGGGACCGAAGTTGACCGACAAAGTGCACGTGTACGTCGGCGATGCGGACAATTTTTTCCTCAACAACGGTACGCGCAAGCTTCAAGATTGGATGAAGAAGACGGAGAGTCCGCACTACGAGGGACTCTTCGTTTATGGAGCTGCGAAGGGGCACTGCTACACGGGTCCGGTGAGCAGCGCGGATCGGATGAAGGAAATGGCGGAGCACGTTCTCGCAAAAATGCCGCCCGATACGATCGCGGGCTGGTGGAAACAGTAGGTTCAGTTACCCTTGGTCTTGGAGAGTAAGCCCTGGAAGATCTGAACGGCATCAATGCCGATACCGATCGAGTAGCGATCCCGATTGCTGGGAAGCGCGATGATCGCGACATTCGGATTCGTCACTGGAACGGGAACGGTGGTTCCATTGCTGGTCATGGTTGCGGGCGTGAGAGCGATCGGAGTTGTCAGCGCTGTGGGACCGCCTAACCGCAAGTCCGCGCGGCCGAATAGGTAAAGAACGCCGACGGTCTGCGTTCCCGGAATGGCGAGCGGGTAGAATCCTTCGAAAGTGCCGACCACGCCCTGGCGAATTCCTCCGGTCACCAATTCGTTCTGTCCGAACGAGACCGCCAACATCGCAGGGGGGCCGCGCAGCTTGCCGGATGGATCGAAATAGCGCGTAGTCAGGCGGACGCCGGCGGCGTAAACGCCACATACTGCACTCCCTGCGAAGCCAGAATCGGATAGGAAGAACTCGGAAATGCGGCATTAAAAGCGCTGGCCTGCGGTGTGTTCGCCGGCGGGAGGTTGAAAACCTCGCGACCGCAGTCGGCGAGCTCAGGCTTCCCTGCGCACCGAATCCTCCGAAAACTCCGATCGAGGTCCGCTCACTCGAAGCGCCGGGAGCGGGAAGGAACGGAAACTTGAATCCGCCCACGCGGAGATCGAGTCCCGTACGAAATTCGCCGAACTGGGCCAGTTGATTTACGGGAAGATTCCCGACGGCCGTGGCGATATCGAACTGCGATACCTGCGCAGTCACTTGCTGCGGGTAGCTGGAGATTCGAACGTCGCCCCACCAGTGCAATTGCGGACCAAATACCGCTCGATTGGCCCAGTTTCCAAGATCCGCGAGCGGATAAAGCTGGAAGAAATCGAAGAAGAATTTTTGTCCGCCATCGGATGAGCTCCCGCCGCTTTGCGAGAAACCGATGACCGAGGTGACGATCGAGCCGCCCGCACAGGATTCCTGCGGCTCGTCATTTGTCGCTGCCACGACGCCAATGTAAGCCGTTCTCGAATCACTGCCGGAAGTAGCCGTGACGGCGACTTGAAAACAGCTCTTAAAATCACTGGGAGCGGTGAACGTCGTCGAGTTTCCGCTGGTCGGACTCAACGTGCCCTTATCCTTTGGAGTCAGCGCCCAGCTTACGGTCCCGGAGGCCCCGGAGGCCGTTATTGTTACGGATTCGCCTGGCCGCGCGTTGGTTTTATCCTGCGTTAGCGTGAGGCCTGCGCCACTCGCGAGCAAGGCGCTGCCTAGAATCAAAGCATAGAGATATTGACTCACCGACATGTTTACCCCCGCAGAGTTATTACAGTTACGACTAAATTGCTTCTACATTACCACACGATTGTTCGGAATAACTGCATTTTGCCGGACGGCCACAGCGCCACGGAACGCGGCGGCGTGCTGTACACTCTTGGTCATGCGACCATGCTTGGCTTTGCTATGCGCAGCTTCCTTATTTGCCGCCGACCTCGGAAAGGATCCCTGGGAAGAGAAGTTCCGCGCGATTCCCGATCCTCACAATATGCGCGACTACATGCAGCGCATGTCGGCCCGGCCACATCACGTGGGCTCGCCCTACGATAAAGACAATGCCGAGTGGCTGCTCGCCAAGCTGAAAGGCTGGGGGCTGGACGCGAAGATCGAAAATTTCGACGTGCTGTTTCCGACGCCGAACCAGCGCCTGGTGGAGATGACGGAGCCGGTGAAGTTCACGGCGAAGCTTGAAGAACCCGCGGTTGCAGTCGACCCGACGTCGAATCAGAAGAGCGAGCAGTTGCCCGTGTATCACGCGTATTCGATCGACGGCGAAGCGACCGCGCCGCTGGTGTATGTGAACTACGGAATCCCCGCCGATTACGAAGTGCTTCAGCGTATGGGAATTTCCGTGAACGGCGCAATCGTGATCGCACGCTACGGGGCGTCGTGGAGAGGCATCAAGCCCAAAGTTGCGGCCGAGCATGGCGCGCTAGCTTGCATCGTCTATTCAGATCCGCGCGACGACGGATATTTCGTGAACGACGTTTTTCCAGATGGCCCGGATCGTCCGCGCGACGGCGCGCAGCGGGGCAGCGTGATGGACATGCCGCTGTATCCTGGAGATCCGTTGACCCCCGGAATCGGCGCGGTCCCGGATGCCAAGCGGCTGCCGATTTCAGAAGCGAAAACGCTGACGAAGATTCCGGTGCTGCCGATGTCGTATGGCGACGCGCAGCCGCTGCTGGCGGCCTTGAAGGGTCCTGTGGCTCCCGAAAACTGGCGCGGCGCGCTGCCGATCACGTATCACATTGGACCGGGACCCGCGAAAGTCCACATGAAGTTGAAATTTAACTGGGATATCAAGCGGCTGTATGACGTGATCGTGCGCATTCCCGGGTCGGAATATCCGGATGAGTGGGTGATTCGCGGCAATCATCACGACGGGTGGGTAAACGGCGCGGAAGATCCGTTGTCGGGCGCCGTCGCGGAGCTGGAAGAAATGCGTGGCTTGGCTGATCTGCTGAAGCAAGGCTGGAAGCCAAAACGAACCATCATTTATGCGTTTTGGGACGGCGAGGAGCCCGGGCTGCTCGGATCTACAGAGTGGGCGGAGACGCATGCCGAAGATTTGGAGAGGCACGCGGTCGCTTATCTTAATTCGGACGGCAACGGGCGCGGATTCTTGAATTCGCAAGGGTCGCACACGCTGGAGAATTTCATGAACGGCGTGATGAAGGACATACAGGATCCTGAGACCAAGCTGACGGTGTGGAAACGCGCGCAGCTTGCCGGCATCGAAAGATCGCCCGGGGCGGATAGGAAGCGCGAGCTACGGACTCGTCCGGATCTACGCATCGGAGCGCTGGGTTCGGGATCGGATTACACGGCGTTCATCGATCATCTGGGAGTCGCGTCGATTAACCTCGGTTTCGGCGGCGAGGGCGGCGGAGGCGGCGTGTACCATTCGATCTACGACGATTTCTATTGGTTCACGCATTTTTCCGACACGGAGTTTGTGTACGGACGCGCCCTGGCGCAAACCGCGGGAACGGCGGTGATGCGCCTGGCCGATGCGGAGCTGCTTCCGTTCCAGTTCGGAGATTTCTCGGAGACCGTGCGCGGGTATATCGATGAGCTGAAGAAGCTCGATTCGGATCAGAGGGCGCAGACCGAGGAGTTGAATCGGGAGATCGACGAGGGGGCGTTCGCGGCAGCGGCCGATCCGAGGAAACAATATATTGCGCCGACCAGGAATCCGATTCCGCCGCACTTGAATTTCGCTCCCCTGGAGAACGGCATCGATGCCCTGGCTCGCAGCGCGCAGAAATACGATGCGGCTCGGCAAAAGGCGACGGCGTCGAACGCAAAAGCAGTGAATGCCAAGCTGATCGAGAGCGAACGGCGTCTGACAGACACGGCCGGATTGCCAGGACGTCCCTGGTTTCGCCACATGATTTACGCGCCTGGTTTTTACACCGGATACGGCGTGAAGACGATTCCCGGCGTGCGCGAGGCAATCGAGCAGAAGCGCTGGCAGGAAGCCGACGAGCAGATCCAGCGCGTGGGGACCATTTTGATAAAGGAAGCCGATCTGATCGACGAAGCGACGGCGGGGCTGGGGAAGTAACTCAACCGCGATAGCTGAAGCGCGTCCGGCGAGAGAAACCGAGTCCCGTGGCGAGTCCGGATTCGAGCTGCGTGAGCCGAGCGCATTCGATTCCCAGACGCTGTTTCAGGGCCAATATGGCATCGGAGATCGATTCGCCCGCTTTCAGAGCATCTTCCATCCGGCGAGCCAACTCGACCGACGGAGGCGTGCGTTTCAAATCGGCGAGCGCGTGAGCCCGCGCACAGAGCGCCTGTTCGAGGCGATTCAGATCGCCGGCAGTGGCTGCAGCCAGTGCGGATTCGTTGGCTTGTTCGAGCGTCATCGGGGTCAGGCTTGGTTTAGATTCTTTCCGTACAGCACCAGGCTGAGGCCCTGCAAGCCGGCCGTAAGATCGGACTGCTGCTGCTGGAGCTCGGATTGCATCGCGTCGGCCTGTTCAAACTGGGTGGTCAGGCTGGCAGTCAACGCGCCGATACGCGTGTTCAAGGTCGAGATCTGGTTCTGAAGGTCCGTATCGGTCTGCGTAAGGCCGTTCTCTTCGGTCTGGATCAGCCCGCTGATAGGGTCGCTAAATCCGGTTAGGCTCGCGGCGAACGCGCCCAGGCCGGAAGTGGCCGACCCGATGAATTTGAACGCGTCGGTAATCTGAGTCTGGCTGAGCGAATCAAAGGTCGTCTGGTTGAAAGACGCCTGGCCGGTTGCACTGAACTGGATGCCCAGGTCCGAGAGACTCTGCACGGTGCCGCTGGAAGTGGTGTACGCAGAAATCTGGTTGAGCAGCGTTTGCAGCTGATTAATGGTCGAATCGCCCGCCAGTGGCCCGGCGGAGGGTCCTTCCTGCGCCGCGACCGCGGAGGCAACCGCGTTGTAATTCGTTACGAAATCCTGAAGCGCGGAGGAAAGCTGAGTGGGATCGCTTGACAGCGTGATGGTCGTGGCGGCGCTGGTGGTTCCTTGAAGATTCAACGTCACGCCCGGAATCACTGAATTGACCGTGTTTCCGGCCTGCTGGATGTTGATGCCGTTCAACTGAAATTTGGCGTCCGCGCCCTGGTTTAGATCCGAGAGAAGGTCCGTACCGGTAGCAGCCCGGCCGTCGTAGAGCTGGAGCGTTGTCGCGCCGGTGTTGTTGGCCGCCAGAGAAAGATAGTTGCCATTGGACGTAGTCAGGATGGATGCGGTCACACCGGCGTTTTGCGCGTTGATCTGATCGCGGAGCGAGGTCAGGCTGTTACTGGTGAGCTGGAACGTGTAGTTGTTCGAACCGGAAACCAGCGTCATGGTGCCGGTGGAAACGGGAGTGGCTGCCGGGTCGGCATAGGTCGCGGCGGATGTTTCCGTGCCGGTGCCGGTGTTCGTCAGCAGGTCCGTGCCGTTGGCGGATGCGCCGTCGAACAACTGGATTTCTCCCGCGCCGGTATTGGAGACAATCGACAAAGAACTGCTGCCATTGGCGGTCAGCACGGAGGCAGTAACGCCGGCATTCGCTGCGTTGATCTGCGACGACAGCGTGTTCAGATTGTCGGCGGTGAGCTGAATGGTTGTGTTGACGCCGCCCACGGCCAGGGTCATGGTTCCGGTTGAGACGGGAGTAGAGGTGGCGTCCGCGTAACTCTTGATACTGGTCTCATTCGCGGCGGCAGCGACCGAAGTAATCGAGTTGATGGTATAGGATGTGGCCGCAGTCGCGCCCGTGGCAGTTGCGGTGACGGCGCTGGTATCGGAGCTGCTGGCGGCGAGGGCTTGGTTGGACGCGAGATTCCCGAGAGCGGTCAAACTGGTAGTAAGATCCGCGACAGTCGAATTCAAGCTCGCCAAAGCTGTTTTCTGCGATAGAACGCTAGTGTCCTTCGACTGCAGCAGGGTCAGCGGGATGGTGGCGACCTGGACGGCTTTGTTCAACTCGGCCTGATAATCGGTGGCGTACTGGCTGATGCCAGTGAAGGGGACGTTAACGGCAGTGGTACTCACAAACTACTTATCGGCAGGATTCGTGACTTTTTAGTCGAATCTGGAATAAGGAAAAATCTTGCCGGCTGTGCGCGTCCGGAATGAACAAGAGCCATGCCGGAGATTACCCGGCATGGCTCAAGGACTTCCTCGAGATTCTAAGACTCAGTCTAGTGTTGGAGCAGGGTTAGCACTTGCTGCGGGGCCGAGTTGGCCTGCGCCAATGCTGCGATGCCGGCCTGCAATTGTATGGAGGCCTTGGTCAGGTTGGCGGATTCCGAAGCCATATCCGCGTCGCGGATTCCGGACTCCGCAGCCGTCACGTTGGTCAGTTGCGAATTGGCCAGGTTGATGGCATAGTTCATCGAATTCTCGCCCTGCCCGACGGAAGCCTGCGCTTGGCCCAGGATCTGAACCGAGTTGGCCAACTGATTGACGGCAGCGGTTGCCGTGCTGATGTTGCTGATGTCCGCCGTTCCGCCAGTACCCGCGACGGCCGAACTGAGCACGCCGGCGCCGTTGGTGCCGGTCCCGCCATCGGCGAGTCCGACATTGGTGGTGCCGTCGGCGCTGATCGGGGAGGCGCCAAGACTGACCTTGAACGCTCCACCGGCGCTCATAAACCGGATGCCTTCGGCTCCATCCACGGGAGTGCTGGCGGTGGTTCCCTGTTCCTTGAATGCCCCGATCTGCTCTAGCGTGGAATCGTTCGAAGCGAGGATGGCCTGGTTGATGGTGGCCACGGCCTGGTCGAGAGTGCCGGCATTGCCGGTATTGAGGGCGATGTTGAGGGAGTGCGCGGTGCCCGCGGCGTCCACGGCGGAGACCGTTACCGTTTGAGCGTCGCCGACATTGCGCAAGCCGGTGAAGGCGTACACATCGGTGTTGCCGGCGCTGTTGACGCTGGACTGTGCACCCGCTGAATTGACAGTATCCTTCGCCGTATAGGAGCTGATGCCGGAGAGCGGTGTCATGGCGCTGCCGCCGCCGCCGGGGACGCCGAAACCGAAGTCGTTGGTGGCGTCGCCGGCCAATTGGAGGCGGAAGTTCTCGCCGCTACCCGCAGTGGTCGAGATGGTCACATGCACGCCGTCGGCGGAGCTGGCCAGAAGACCTGCCGCGCGCGTGACTGCATTGCCCTGGAATGCGGCATTCAAGTTGGCAAGGGAGGTGGCGACTGTAGCGGAACTGGCCACGGGACCGAGGTCGATGGCTGCGCCGCCGTTCATGGAGACCGTAACCGTCTGGGAACCGGCAGCCAGCGTGGTTGCTGCGGCCGTGAGCGTGTTGTAGTCAAAGGTGCCCGCCCCGGCTGCGCCGACGCCCGAAGAAGTGGAGAAACCTCCCAGGCCAAGCGCATTGTTGGTGTCACCCGCCGCCAGCACCTGGAAGCTGGATCCGCCCGGGCCTTGGAAGGAGATGTCGGCGCCGCCGTTGGTGACCACGGCCTGGATACCGGTGGCGGCAACCGTGGCGTTCGCTGCGATTTGTGCATTGATTTTCGCGGCCGCTGTGGTCGCGGTGTCCGCGGCGACCAGGCCGACCGTAAGGTCATTGGCCGCAGCGCCGGTCAGCCCAGCGCCAAGGATGCGAAGCTTTACGCTCTCGGTTGCCGCTGAAGTGCCGAATGCGAACGCAGTGGTTTGCGACTTCGCCGAAACGCCGGTTGCCGCCAGGATGCTGCCGCCGACCGTTTGGAAGTTGCCCATGACCGCGTTCGCCACTTGATCGTCGCCCTGAACCTGGAATGCGGTGTTGGCGGAGTTGAATGATAACTGCTGTTTGCCGCTCGAATCCGTGTTGACGGAAGCTGTAATGTCGGCGTTCTTGAACGCGGTCGCCTGCTGGCTGGAACCATTGCCGGCATTCTGGATGGCTTGGTTGACGGCGGTCACCAGCGTGTTGGCATCGGTGACGCCGGTCAGGTTGACAGCCACTTTCAAAACGTTGCTGCCATTGGTCGCGGAAAATCCCGGCCCAGTGAATGTAAAGGTAGTGGTGTTGTTGGCGACGGTCGACTGGTTCGAAACGTTGGCCAGAATGTTTGCGACGCTGTCGGCGCTGCCGGTGCCGATGTCAGTCGCAGCGACGCCGGTTGCCTGCACGCCTGCCAAGCCGAGGCTCTTGGCATCCACGGTCGCCTGGCTCAGATTGACGGAAACCGAACCGTTCGTCGCGGCGCTGATTCCATTAGAGGCCTGTCCGCCGCCCACAAACACACTCAAGTTCGTGGCGAACACGCCGCCCTGGTTCAGACCGATGGCCTGCGCCTGCCGATCGACTTCCTGAATGATGCTCTGGAACGAGGAGTTCAGCACGGCGCGGTTGCCCGTGAACGATCCTGAGGCCGACTCGGTGGCCAGCGTTCGGGCGCTATCGAGAAGCTGCGAGATGTTGCTCAAGCCGCCGTCGGCGATCTGCAACTGGCTCAGTCCATCGTTGGCGTTCTGAATGCCTTGCGTCAGCACCGCTTCATTGGACCGGTCGGCGTTGGCGATCGCGAGTCCCGAAGCATCGTCGCCGGAATTGACGATGCGCAGGCCGGAGGTCACCTGGTTAATGGTTTCATTTTGGAAGTTCTGGTCGATACGCAGGTAATTCTGGGCCTGCAACGACGCGATATTTGTATTGATTGAAAAACTCATGGTTTCTTCTTTCCTTGAAAAATTTGGCGCCGGAATTCCTTTCCCGGCTGGTCTACATGGGGCTTATCGGACCCACCGTGCAGACCTTGAAGAGAAAAATTTCAACGCAACGTTCCGAGCAAGCGGCTGACCGCCGCGGGCGAGGTCTCCTGCGCTGCGACTTGGTTCTGCTGTTGAGTCAGGAAGATTTCCTGGCGCAGCACAACCACTTCTTTGGGTGCCCGAATGCCGAGCTTTACTTGCGAGTGCGAGCTGTCGAGGACTTCCACCTCGATCCCTTCGCCAATCATCAATACTTCTCCGGGCCGGCGCCGGATTACGAGCATGCCGATTGTCGCGCCGCTAGCGGAAACTGGTGCGAGTAGCGGGAATCGATCCGCACGGCTTGTACGGCGCGCCGGGTGCGGACGTCCACGACTACTGGCGCCAATAAATTGGCGGTCAATGGACCATTTTGTGGCGCCGCCAGAATGACCAGACACATAACTCCGGTACCGGGCTGAAACGGACCGGGCCCTTCCAGGCCGAGAACTTTCAGATCGTCGCGTGTAATGGAGAGCTCATATTTGCTGTCGATCACGTTGACGGGAGCTGCAAGAAAACACAGACTCTTGGTCTTCATGCTTTGCAGGAATACCACCGGAGCTGACTCTTTCCGCTCCACCATCACGAACTGATTTTGATCTTCGAATCCCGGCAGGCCCGCCGGGAAATTCAGGACCGAACTATCGTCGTAGTTAATCGGTCCCAAGTGTTTGGTCTTGATTTGAGACATCTGGCCGATATAAGAGCAACCCTGCGGCCAATTGGCGAAACCCGGGGCGAAACCAAGCCGAGCGTCGTCCGTCTACAGTAAAGCTATGGGCAACCTGCTCCAAGACATTCGCTACGCGTTCCGCACGCTTATTCGCGCGCGCGGGTTTGCCGCGGTCGCCGTGGCGACGATCGCGCTCGGGATCGGGGCGAATACAGCGATCTTCAGCTTGGTCCACACGGTGCTGCTGAAGCCGCTACCCTACCGCGAGCCCTCCAGACTGATCGTGGCGTTAGACACGTATCTGCCCCAGGATAAGAACCTGCCCATGTTCCCGAAGATCGGTGTCTCTCCTCCCGAGCTCGATTTGTGGCGTCAGCAGAGTGATGTGTTTGCGGAAACGGCCTGGTTCCGCTTCATCTCTTACGACATTGACCTGACCGCGGCGGGAGGCGATGCGCTCAGCGTCCATGCCGGATTCATTTCGGCCAATTTGCTGCGGGTGTTGGGAGTGACGCCGGCGATGGGGCCGGGGTTTGCCGATGGCGAGCCGCCCCATTCGGTGCTGCTGAGTAATCGCTTGTGGCGGACGCGTTTTGCGAGCGATCCCGCAATCATCGGCAAAACGATACGGTTGGGCGGCGAGGTATTTACGGTAACCGGAGTCATGCCTGCGGGCTTCAAATTCCCTGACTGGGCGGATCTGTGGCTTCCCCCGGGTCCGCTGCTTGGCGATGAGCTTACGAATCCGGTGCGGCATGGGGCTGAATTTATTGGTCGGCTGAACGCTGGCGTAACCGCGCAGCAGGCGGCGCTCCGGCTGCAAACTCTTTCCGCACGGCTGGCGGCGGAGCATCCCAAAACCAGCACTGGATGGGGAATGACGGTCTCGAATCTTCAAGACGACCTGACCGCCAACGTTCGTCCCGCGTTGCTGATGCTGCTGGGCGCGGTCGCGCTGGTGTTGTTGATCGCCTGCGGGAACGTCGCCAATCTTCTGCTGGCGCGCGCCAGTGGCCGGGCGAAGGAGATCGCGGTACGCAGCGCGCTGGGCGCGGGGGCGTGGCGGATCGCCCGGCAACTGCTTACCGAAAGCGTGGTTCTGGCAGGTGTTGGCGGCGCGCTCGGGCTTGCGCTGGGGGAGGCGGGGTTGAAGGCGCTTTCGCCGGTCGAGACTCCACTCGATACAGTGGTTCTGCTCTTTTTGCTGGCCGTCTCCGTGATTACAGGCATCGTGTTCGGACTCGCGCCCGTGATTCTGGCGCTGCGGAGCGATCCGAACGCGGTGATCAAATCGGGATCGGTCACCGGCGGAGGCTCGTCCACCATGCGCGCCACGCTGGTGGTGGTGGAGTTCGCTCTGGCGATGGTTCTGGTGGCAGGCGCGGGAATTCTGATGAAGAGTTTCCTGCGGCTGATGCACGTCGATCCGGGATTCAATCCCCAGGGATTACTCACAATGCGGGTCTCCTTCAGGGCGAACCGCGATCCATCCGACGAATTTCGACGCATCGAGGAACGCGTTCGGAGACTGCCGGGCGTCGATTTCTTCGCGACCACCAACGCCCTGCCCTTGACCGCTGGGCATGGAAACGCGGGACGCTTCAACGTGCCGGGGAGTCCGCTGATCAATCCCGACGCATTGCCGGCCGCCCAGCTAAGAGTCGTCAGCCCGCAGTATTTCAGTGCGATGCGAATCCCGATTCTCTCGGGACGCGCGTTCAGCGATCGCGATTTGAACCAGCCCGTGGTAATCATCAATGAAAGCATGGCGCGGCAGTTTTGGCCGGGACGCGATCCGGTCGGGTTGAAGTTCATCACCGGGCCGTGGGGACCGAATCCGACGTGGTCTACCATTGTCGGCGTCGTAGGCGATGTGAAGCAGTTCGGGCTCGACTCGGAGCCTAGTCTCGACTTTTACTTCCCGGCACTCGGCCTCTTCTCGGTGGTGGTTCACACCACCGGCGATCCCGAAGCGCTGATTGGACCGGTGCGCAGGGAAATCCAGAGCGTCGATCCGGAACTGCCGGTGTCCGAAGTTCGAACTATGGACCAGGTGCTTGATGAGTCGGCCAGTTCACGCCGCTGGACCATGGCGATGCTGGCCGCATTTGCGGGGCTCGCACTGGTGCTGGCCATGGTCGGGATTTACGGGGTTATGTCGTGGTCGGTGGCGCAACGCACGCGCGAGATCGGCATCCGCGTGGCGCTGGGCGCGGATTCGGGAAATGTGCTTGCGATGGTGATCGGCTACGGACTGTCGCTGAGCGCGCTGGGACTAGCGATCGGGCTCGCAGGCGCATTTGCGTTGCGGCGATTCCTGGCGAGCCTGGTGTTTGACGTCAGCCCATCCGATCCTTTGATCTATGCAGGCGTCGCGGTGCTGATGCTGGCCGTGGCGATGGCCGCATGCTATGTGCCGGCCCGCCGGGCGAGCCGCGTTGATCCGCTGATTGCTCTGCGCTGCGACTGAATCGCTATTTCATGCCCAGTTGCTCGAACAGAAACGCGAATACATCCGCGTCCTGATCGATCCGTTCGTTCAGCGCGGTTCCGATGCCGTGGCCTGAACCAGCGCTGGTGCGCAGGAGAATCGGGCGGTCGGAATGCGTCGCGGCCTGCAATCGAGCCGTCATTTTGCGCGAATTCATGGGATCCACGCGGCCGTCGTTATCGCCGGTTAAAAACAGGACCGCAGGATAATCCGTGCCGTCTTTCACGTGATGATACGGCGAGTAGGCGTACAAGGCTTGAAACTGGTCGCGCTCCTTCACGGTGCCGAATTCGGTGACGTTGAAAGCGCCATTCGGAAAAGTCTCGACGCGCAGCATGTCGTAAATCCCAACGTGACTCACTACCGCGCGAAAAAGATCGGGCCGCTGAACCAACGCGGCTCCCATCAACAGTCCGCCGTTGCTCCCCCCTTCAATGGCGAGCTTGTCGGGGCTCGTATATTTCGTCTTGATCAGATATTCGGCGCAGGCGATGAAGTCGTCAAAGACGTTCTGTTTTTTCGTGAGCCGGCCTTGTTCGTGCCAGGTTTCGCCAAACTCAGCTCCGCCGCGGAGATTTGCGACCACCCACACGCCTCCCTGATCCAGCCACCAGCGCATCCGGGCGGAAAATGCAGGCGACAGGCTGATTCCGTATCCTCCGTAGCCGTACAGAAGGGTTGGATTTGAGCCATCCAGCTTGGTTCCCTTGCGCCGCAGAATATTCATCGGGACGTGTGTCCCGTCCTTCGAAACCGCGATTTGACGAATCACTTCGGAGTCGCCGAAATTCGCGGGCGAGGTCTCAAACAGCCCCGTCTTCTTCACCAAGCCGGTGGCAGGGTCGTAGCGATACCAAGCCGACGGGTCGACGAAGGTTTCGTTTTCAAACAGAAGCTGTCCGCCCGGCCCGCGCACCAGTTGTCCGACCGAGGAAACCGGCAAAATATCGATGGTCCGCTCCGACTTGGAGCCTTCTTTATCGATCAATTTCGATGGACCGCCCGCCATGTAGCGAATATAGAGATGCGATCCCGACGCAAGAAAGCCATCGATTGACGACCGTCCCGGAGTGACTACAGTCTTCGCGGTGCCAAGCGAGAACATCGGCGCGGAGAGCTGTAGCAGCTTGCCCATCGGCGCATCGTTATGTGAGAGCAGGTACAGCGAGCCATCGGGACCGAACTCTGCATCCGAGGTTTGATCCGACAGCCTCGTGATCTGGTGCCATCGCCCTTCGCCTGTGAGCATGTAATGCAGAAAATCCCCGCCATCGCCGTTGGCGACGCGCGCCAGCACGAAACGACCGTCGTCGGAAGACCGAAGCGTGATCTCGGCGATTCGCGGGAACTCTTTTCCGAGTGCGTACTTGTCTT
>Ga0209517_10001893_pt1 | contig 30640 bp, 22 predicted proteins | sample PeaSoiMetSII2010_FD_187695 | JGI IMG/M metagenome (GOLD analysis project Ga0209517, IMG submission 187695) | Peat soil microbial communities from Weissenstadt, Germany - SII-2010 (SPAdes) (version 2) | ecosystem: Environmental > Terrestrial > Soil > Wetlands > Peat | place: Germany...
CACCCAGTCCTCCAAGCACTGCGGCAACAAATCGATCTGCTCATAATCTGCGCGTATTTCGTGGCCCATGCCCTTTCGCTTAGCATGCCAACTTCCATTCATCCCCATGAGTTTTGAGACAGTCTCCCAAGGGAGAGGGCTGTTGGCGCGGGTTTGGCTGGCCGCGGAAACGTGGGTGGCGACGACATTGCATGCTAGGTCGAGGCTGGCGCAGGGCGAGGCCCTGCGTCTCGAGTTTCAACATTTCAGATGGTGCACCGCAGCCATCATTGCGCTTTGTCCGGGCGGCGGAGCCGCACGAATGAACAAAGACCGCAGAGCTGCGCCAGCCCCGGCCGGCTCGATCAAAATGTCGTCGAGTAGGGCGCGCGCTGCCTGAAAACGCCACCCTGCCTTTTCCCCCAAGGTCCTGGTTGCTTCGCCGAGGTCACTTCGGAGGTTAGCCGATAATTCAGCCAAGTGACGAACAGGCCAGACAGGTGGACCGATCGACAGGGGATTCCGATGGTCTGGCAGAAACAACTACGCCTGCGGCGCCGGCGGCAACTCCGACAAGGCGCGGTGGGCCGAGGCGGCGTCCGGGTACATCCCCAAAAGGCGATTGAGATGGGTCAGTTCCAGCACTTGTTCCACGTGGCCGGTGGCGCCGGCCACCACCAATTTCCCGCCCTCGCGCTCCATGATGGCGACGCACATGGCCAGCACGCCGATTCCCGCGCTGTCCATGAAGCTGAGCCCGCTGAAATCCAGCACGAGCTTCCTCGATCCCTGCTTGATCTTCTCCCGGATCGCGTGCTCGACGTCGGTCAGCCGGTTGCCGAGCACCAGGCGTCCCGTGAAGCTGATGGCGGTAATGCCGGGCGAAAGCTCATGAGTTACCATATCGACGATCATAGCTGATCCTCCGTTCTCAGAAGCCTTCCAACATCCACACGTTGCTATTTGCCACGGTGCCCGAAATCGCGAGGTAGCGGTCGTCCGGTGAAGGCATGCCCGAAGTTAGGTAGCGGCCCTTTGTCTCCCATAGCACGCTGGCATTCCCCTTCAGATCTACGTAGAGCAAGTTGGCAGCCTGGGGCGACTGGGAGCTCAGATAAAACCCCTTCCCGTCAGCGGACCAGTTCATCGAGCCGTTGAGGTTCGCCCAACCCTTCACCGTAATATCCCTCTCTGACCCACCGGAGATTGCAAGCAAGCGAATGTGAATCTCAGGCTCGAGACTTTTCGAGATCGCAACGGTTGACCCATCGGGAGATAAACTCCAAGAGTAGTCGCCCGAGGGGTCTCTTTGAATGGTCGTGAGGACTTTTCCTCTGCCCTTGAGCGGGTCAAAGGCCGTGAGTGTGCACAGTTTTCTGTCCTGGCTCGTTTCGAGAAGTACGCAGAGACTTGCCGGGGCGCGAGAGCACGCGAAGGTCTCCGAATTCCGCATCTCCAGCACAAGCTGGGGCGCTCCACCACCCACAGGGAGGCGCATGAGCGGAATCAGCCCGGAAGGGCGGGCCATCTTGCCGTACTCCCCATAGAAGAGTACCCAGGCGCCATTCGGGCTGAGCGCCGCTCCGCCCGTGTTGTGCTGTGCTCCTGTGACCACCGGCTCGGCGGTGTCCTGGCCGATTCCCTGCTTGAAGATACCCGATCCGCCACCACGATCAGACGTGAACAACACCGCCTTGCCGTCCGGCGTCCATGCCGTGAGCACATCGTAGGCTTCGTCACTGGTAAGGCGGTGGGGGGGATTCAGGTGCGTGCCGCCGGCGGTGAGTTCGCCCAGATAAACCTGCATCTGGTAAGTCTGTTTCAGCATCACCATCCGCTTTCCATCCGCACTGGCGTAAAGGTTCGTAAGTCCAGACCCCGCCCACTGGGTGATTCGTCGTGGCTGGCCAGTGGGCAGACCACGCCGATCGATGCCGATCTACCAGAGATTGTCGTCATCCGATTGCAGCGCTTCCTGCCGCGAATAGACCATGCGCCCGTCTGGAAGCCAGCATAGATCATCCAAATTCCGGTCCGCTTCCGGCACCACCACCGTCCGGTTCGCCCCCTTCAGGTCGCAGGTTCCGATCGACGACAGTTGCTTTTCCGTGGTGCGCTCGACCTTGATGTAGGCCATGCGCTGCCCGTCCGGAGACCAGCAAGTATCCACCAACGATTCGTTTTGTCCCAGCGCCAGGAGCCTTTGCGGGTTGTCTCCCTGGCTGCCCATCACCCAGATTTCGCGAAAGTGCTCCGAGGCTCCCGGTTCTGGATAGAAGACAATGCGCGTCCCGTCCGGCGAGACCATATTAGCTTCTGCGCCCTCGCGAAGCTCGTGTGCCGATTGCCCCAGCACCGAAACCGTCCACGCGCTGGCGTGCCCACCCTGTTCGTAAATGTCGGCGAGCAATTGTGTGCTATCGGGAAACCAACCTGAGACAAGCCACCAGGCGGTGGCCGCAGCTCCGGCAGGCCTCGGAACTACGTGCTCCTCGCCGGTCGCGAGCAGCTTGACGTGAATCCCGGCCGTGTCGGAATAAGCGAGGTACTTGCCATCGGGAGATATAGAGCCGGTCAAGACAGGGTTGTCGCTGGAATTGAACGTCAGGCGTTTCTGCGTTAGTTCGCCGGGAGGCTGGAGAGGACGGTGAGCCAGGAACCAAGCCGCCGCCAGTCCCGCCACGATCACCCCCAGCAAGACCATCGTGGCGAGCAGACCCGTTTTGTGCCGCTTGATGAGTCCGGCGATGATTACGGAATCCGACGTCGGTTCCTGAGCGGGCTCACGCAGTGGTGCGGGCGTCCCGCCCGCTGTGGCACGGGCGTCCCGCCCGTGCTCTTCTGCCATGCGGGAGCGGGACGCTCCCGCGACCGCGGGCGAGACGCCCGCGCCACCGGCTCGGCCCGAGTCCGTGTCGCGCTTCAGACGCTTCAGATCGGCGCGCAGTTCAGCCGCCGTCTGGCAGCGCAGGTCGCGGTCCTTTTCGAGTGCCTTGTTGACGATCTCTTCGAGCTTGGCAGGCAGGCTCGGGTTCAACGAGCTTACCCGCGCAGGGGCTCGATTCAGGATTGCATCGTGAATCACCGCCGTGGTGGCGCCGGAAAACGTCTGCCGCCCCGTGGCCATCTCGTAGAGGACCGCGCCGAAGCTGAACAGGTCCGTGCGAGGATCCACTTCCTCGCCCCGCGCCTGCTCCGGCGACATGTAAGCCACCGTGCCCATCGCAGTCCCTGGGCTCGTCAAGTGTTCCACCTCAATCGAAGCCGTCGGCGTGTCCGCCAACACCCCCTCACCCGTCCCGCGTCGCGGGACACCCTCTCCCCCAAGGGGGCGAGGGCTGTAGGTCGGGGACAGCTTGGCCAGCCCGAAATCCAGAATCTTCGCCTGGCCACGCTGCGTCACGAAGATGTTCGCCGGCTTGATGTCGCGATGAATGATCCCTTTCGAGTGCGCCGCGTCCAGCCCATCCGCAATCTGAATTGCCAGGTCGAGGAGTTCATCGATCCGTAGGGGCGCCCCTTGTGGGCGCCCGCGGGCACCCACGAGGGGTGCCCCTACCAGGCGCTCACGCAGCGTCTGCCCCTCGAGATACTGCATGGCGATGAAGGGCTGGCCTTCATGCTCGCCGATCTCGTAAATCGTGCAGATGTTCGGGTGATCGAGCGCGGAGGCCGCTTGGGCTTCGCGCTGAAAGCGTTCGAGGGCCTGATGGTCCCGGGCAAGCCCCTCCGGCAGGAATTTGAGAGCCACGAAGCGATGCAGCTTGGTGTCCTCGGCCTTGTAGACCACACCCATGCCCCCGCCGCCGAGCTTCTCCAGGACGCGATAGTGCGACACTGTCTGGCCGATCATGATGTGGGAACCCGCCCTTGAGGCTCATGTTAGCCGGGGGCCAGAGGCAAGTCAATACGGATTGTGGCGGCTGGCGGGCGATGCAGCCGTGCCATCAGTGGGGATGCGATGCCTTGAGGCCGCGCGGCACGCGACCGAGCGGCGCGCTGTTGATCAGGAATTACAAGCAGGAGTTTAGGTTGCAGGTCAACTCTTGGGGATGTCGGGGCGGTTCCACCAACCGCCTCCCAGGGGGTGCTGAAAGCGGTCGGCGAACTGCCCCCGTCGGCAGTCAGGGCAATACTCGGGAGGCGGTTGGCGATGGCAATGCCAATCTGGGCGCTGGCCGCATGCAGGTTTTCCTCGGCTTGGCGAACATCCGGACGCTGCCCAACGGGTTGGGAGGGGAGGCTCAGCGGCAATTCTTGCGGTAGTTGCAGGTTGGAGAGCTCAAATTTCTCCGCCAAATCCTGGTTCGGGAAACCAACTCACGGAGCAGCACGTCCGGGTGGTCGAGCATGAAGCCGCGCTGCGGCGCGACACCGAGCAGCAGTTGCAGGCCCTCATCGAGAGCAGCCCGGCAGCTATGCTGACGTTGGACTCGGCGGGCAGGAGAAACGTGGCTGGATCAGACCTCTGTGCGGGCATTGGTCGAAGCGGCCAAGAGCCAGGAGGCGCCGGACGCAAGACGTGCCTTTACGGAGAGGGAGAATCAGGGGCTGCAGGGCGTGTTCGAGGGTTTCAGCAATAAGGAAATCGGTGCGCGTCTCGACATCTCGGAAAGTTCGGTGAAGGCGGCGTTGCAACAACTGTTTCACAAAACCGGTGTGCGGACCCGCAGCCAACTCGTCCGCATCGCGCTCGACGAGGGTTTCGGCCGCCGCAAGTAGAACCACACCGTCAGAAGAGGTACTTCAATGCGAATTGGATGAGGCGTGGAGCCACCGAGGTTTGAGTGATGACGCCGAAGTTTGCCGTGCCCAGCGTCGTGCCCGGGTTGCTGAACTGGGGATGGTTGAGGGAGTTGTAGAATTCAATGCGGAAGGCGAGTTCGGCGTCTTCCCGCAGGCCACCCACCACGGTCATCTTTCCCAGCGAAAAGTCGGTATTCAACTGCGGCGGCCCGTCGAGGAAGCTCTGCCCTGTGTTGCCGTACCCGGTTGCGCCATCGGAGCCGATGGTGGGGGGAGAACACAATGCCGGCGTATTGATCCAGTTGCCCAGCCTCGATTCCAGGCTGCCGGCGGTGGCCACGGAGGCGAGCGTTCGACCCGGACAGAGCGTGACGGTCGAGGGAGAAGCTTCACCGTAGACCGTGCCGCCGTTCGGATCGGTCAGGGTCAGCGGCAATCCGCTTTGCAGAATGACAATTCCGGTGGTGAACCACCCGTTCAACAGTTTTGCTGCCGCGCCGGCGTTGTAGACGCGATTGGGGAATTGGTAATCAAAGTTGGTGACGCTTCGGTGCGTGCGGTCAAAGGTGGCGCGCGCCCAGTTCCTGGCGAGATAATTCAGGTCGTTATAGATGGCCGTGTCGTTCATGGCCTTCGACAAGGTGTAGGCGGATTGAAAGGTCAGGCCGTGAGAAATCTGCCTGCGGAGAGTAGCCTGGAGGCCGTGATACCAGGACTCGCCGGCAAACTCGCTGTCCGTCAAAGCGGAGGGGGTCTCGCCCAGGTAAGGAACGCGCTGCCCGGCGTTGACGGCGGTATTGGTTGTAATGCAGCCAGCGGCCGCGCCGGTGTAGCCGCAGTTCACGGGGCGCGCGGGACTGGCCAGCAGGGGCTGGTTGAGGCCCACGCCAATCAGCAGATTGTCCCCGTACGATCCCACGTAGCCAACGTCAAAAATGAAAGCGCTGGGCAGCCTGGTTTGGATGCTCAGATTCCATTGCTGGAGGCGTGGAATTTTGTATTCCGGGCCGGCGATCCGGTCAGAAAGCTGGGAGGATGGGGTGCGCGGAACAAAGCCGAGAGTCGTGGTCGGAAACGGCTTCTGGAGGTCTGACTGGCCGTTGGCGGCGTCGGTATTGGTGAATCCCTGCGCAAACGGCGCCGCAGTGAAGAGGGGCGCGTTTCCGGCATTGGCGCTGTACGGTGGCGCCTGGTAAAACCAGCCGTAACCGCCGCGCACCGCGGCGCGCCCGGCCGCTCCGAACGGCTGCCATGCAAAACCAAAGCGGGGCGCGAACTTCCCAAGCGGAGTGCTGTTCTGATAGAAACTGCGAGTGGCGCTGGTCCACACGCCCGTGGGCGGCGGCCCAAACGGCTCGCCCGTGTAAGGATTGATCAGGGCGGGATGGTAATTGGCCGCCACCACGTCGCCGGCCAGAGTTCCCGCGAGCGGCGGAATCGGCGCTTCCTTCAAGAAAGACGGCCACACGTTGCCGATCTCTCCTGCCTCGTCGGTTGAGGGTCCCACATACTCCCAGCGCAGGCCGGCATTGAGCGCGAGGCGCGGCGTCACCTTGAAATCATCCTGAGCGAAGCCTGCCGCGTAATAGTGCCGGTATTGGTACTGCACCTCGCCGTTCGGTCCCACCCCTTCGTTAGCTCTTACGGATTCGATGTTGCTGCGTCCGACAGGGCTTTCGTTGTCCGTGGCGCTCAGGCCCACCAGCAAGTCCTCAAACGATTCGAAGGTGATCTTGCCACGCGCGGCGCCGGTGTCTAGCCGGTCGTTGTGTTGCAAAAGGAAAACTCCGCCCACCCGCGCATTGTGCCTTCCGTGCACCAGGGAGAGATTGTCTGCCCAGGTGAGCGTGTTCGTGAGCATCGAGAAATCGTTCGCGCCATTGCCGAAAAAGCGGAACGTTCCCATGGGGCCCAGCATGGTGACTTCCGGGGGAAAAGGGAAAAACGGGTCCACGGGGGTCATGCCGAATGAATCCGCATCGGGCGTGCCGACGCCGCGGGCTGTCTGAAGGGTGCGCGTGTAAGCAAACCGCGCTTCATTGGCTACCTTGGGCGTCAGCACCGAGGTCAGCTTCACGGAAAGCGCCGCGTCCTCAGCATGGAGTGCTTGTGGAGAGCCGGAACCGGGAATCACCGGCGTGACGGTTGCCCCACCCGGCGCTCCCAGAGACCGACGCTGGTGAATTCGTGAAAAAAAGCCGCGCCATGACAGGGTGTTGACGGATGAGGCGAGAACGTCGCTGTTGGCGACGAGGTGATCCTCGTTGTAATAAGACGGGAAGCTGAAGGACGAGAATCCCATGCCCGCATTGCTGCCGGACGGGAGGATCGTCTGAGGGACCGGCAACAGGAATGAGCCGTCGGGCAGCGTGGTTTGCAGAATTCGTAGCGCCACCGGATTGATGGGAGCGGTCGTGGCGGTACTCTGGTTCGCGCAGTCCAATTGCTTCCCGCCCGCAAAGGTCAGATAGCGCGGGTCCGGTTGGCCGGCATCCGGGCCGCTGGTCAGCACGTGATTCGCGGGGCAGAACTCCGCCGCCAGGGTCGCCGCCGACCGGTCGCTGGTCAGAGGAGGGAGGATGACCGTGGCCACGGAGGTCGGGTCGAGTCCGTTCACTTGCCGCGTTCCCTGGTAGGAGCCGAAAAAGAACCACTTGTCCCGGAGCACCGGGCCGCCCAGTGATAGTCCGAACTGGTTCTGTTTCAGATCCGGTTTGGGCTGACCCGTGGCATTGCGAAAGAAGGCGTTGGAATTGAAAATGTCGTTGCGCACGAATTCCCAGGCGGTGCCGTGATACTGCCTATCGCCGCTCCGTGTTATCACGTTGGTGCTGGGGACCATGACGCCATAGCCGGCGTCGTACTGCGAGGTCTGGATCTTGAACTCGGCGATGGTGTCGGGATTGGGGACGGTGCTGGGAGGGAAGGCGCCCTCAATGGCGTAACTGCCCGCTGTTGTGCTTCCGTTCACGTTGACCGTCTGGGTTCCTCTGCCCAGCGTTCCGGCATTGTTCACATCCGCGACGGTGCCGGAAGACATCGAGAGAACCTGCGCAAAGTTGCGCGTCGTCAGCGGCACGCCGGTAATCGTCTTGTGATCCACCAGAGTGCCTGTGGACGAGGCCGACGAGCTTAGGCGGCAATTGCACTCAGCCCTCTCGCGGGGGTCGCCGGGTTCCAGGTTCGCGTCCAGCGTGGGAGCTTCCGAAACGCTCACCGTCATTAAGGAGACCAGCGAGGTCTTGAATCCGGGTGCAGAAAAGCTCACACGGTACGTCCCGGGGACAAGCAACGAGAAGCGATAGCTGCCGTTCTCTCCCGAGATCATGGTGAGAGTCTGATTGGTCGCGTTGTTTGTGAGCACGACGGTGGCGCCCGGCACGGGTTGGTTCGCGCTGGTGATGGTCCCGCCTAGCGCCCCTGTGGCATCAGATTGCGCGCACAGAAGACTGACGGACGCTATTATCCAGAGAGCGGCGAGCGCCGCACTGAGGAAATTCCGCCTCCCGCCAAACTCGACTGGGGACCGACTGCCCTGCCTTGCGAAATCAACGATATTGCGTGAATGAGATGTCATCAAGTGCTTATTCCACAAATTGTCCGGCGTAGAACTTTACCACGGGTTCGAGGCTGGCGCAGACCCCGTTTTGTGGGGTCTGCGATGTCCCGAAGAGACAACGACATCCACGGCGGAGGTTGCGCGGGCGATCCTAACGCGTCCCTTCGGGACATCGCAGACACCAACCCCAGGTGTCTGCGCCCTCCCGGGTACTTCAAGGTTTCCGGGCGCCCGTCAGCGGCGCGGGGGCGGCTTCAAGTGGGCGACTTCGGGAAGCTGGAGGAGTTGGGAGGCGGGCTCCAATTCCACATCGTCGCGGACCACTGCCGGCAAAAACTTGGCGAGCGCCGCGATGGTGGTCGGATAGGGGTGACCGATGGCCAGCGCCGCTCCCTGTTCCTCCAGGACGCGCCGGAACTCGCGGAGTTGGCCGATCGTGTAGGGCACACTCTGGGTATCGTCCAAGAAAACGGAACGATAAAAGGCCGGAAGGCCTTGCCGGCGGGCTGCGTCGAATGCGACGCTCGAGGCGGTCGTCCGGCTATCGATGAAGAAGAGGTGTCGCCCGGCGAGCGACCTCATCACCGCTGCCATCAAGCGGGGATCCGCGGTGGCGCGCGAGCCCATATGGTTGTTTACGCCGGCCGCCTGTGGGACGGAAGCCAAGTCTGAGTCGATGACGTGTTCGATCTCGAGGCGGTTCATACCCACGCGGATATCTGCCGGGCCTGGCGGGGCCTGAGGACTCGGCATGGGCTCCATCGGCAGGTGAAGCATCACTTCCCGTCCGGCGTGCCGGGCCTCCCGAGCGGTTTCCGCGGAGGAGCTAAGATGCGGAAGAATCGAGAAGGTGAGGGCATACGGCAAGGCCAGCAATTGGTGCGGCTTCTCGAGATTGGCCCCGAGGTCGTCAATAATAATCGCGGCGTGAAGAAGGCGCGGGACCTCACGAATCGTCCAACGAGCGACCGGCTTCCGGTTGTGCGACAGACGGACATCAGCGACCCGCAATCCTCTCCTGCCCCTCGTTTCATCGACGGAGACATCCAGGTGGTCTTCCCGAGCCTGACGCTCGAGAGCGCCCAGCACCGCGGAATAGACCTCGGATCCGGCTCGCGCTTCAGGAGGCGGCGTAGGCCTTACGGCAAAACGACCCATGTATGGCCTGATCCAGACTTGAGATCGTCCGGCAGTTTCGATGGAGCGCTCGAGTTTAAGCGTCAGTTGCTGATGGTCCGCTTCGCGCCCGAGGGAGGAGACAGGTTTTGGTTGGCGCTTACAGCTCAGGGCACAGATCGCGAAGAGTAAAAGGGCGGCAAGCTTCACTTTTGATGCTTGTCTGCCGTGAGGAACGAGATTCAAGGGAAGAGGCTAAATGAAAATCGTGGTGGCAACCCTTTTGGTTGCTTCAGGGCGGCCACTAGAGCCGCCCCTACAACTATCAGGCGGCCGCAAGAGCCATCCCTCCGCCTATCTGGCTCCCACAGGGGCCGCCCTTGCAATGATCGAGGTCAGCAGCCTTAGCAGGCGCCGAGGGATGCGTCAGGATTTCGATCGCCTTGCGAAGCTGCAAGTCGTCCTTCCCGCCAAAGCGTTCGGGGTTCTGCAGATTCTCTTCCCCTTCGGCTTCAGGCATGGCGACCTCCGCGGTCTGGACAACGCTGGGCGTGACGCCGTTGTCGTTGATCGATTTCCCATCCGGTCCGTAGTACTTCGCCACCGACAGCAAGAGCGCTGAGCCGTCGCCCACCGGAATCAATTTCTGAAAGACTCCCACGCCAAAGCTGCGCACGCCGACCACTTCGCCGCGCTTGTTGCCCAAAACGGCGGAAGCGACAAGCTCCGCGGGCCCGGCGGTGGATTGGTTGATCAGCACCGCCAAGGGGAGATCAAACACGCCGTCCGTGGGATGGGCAGTAATATCCTGCCGAGGATAGCGCTGGCCGGAGAGATAGGTGATCAGGCCTTTGCCGAGGAAGAGACTGGCCGTATCTATGGCTTCTTGCACGTCGCCGCCGGCGCAGTTTCTCAGGTCCAGAATGATTTTATGCGCGCCGTTCGACTGGAGTTCTTTGATCTTCGCCGCAATCTGCCTGGCTTTGCCTTTGTCAAAGGTGGAAACGCGCAGATAGCCGTCGCCGTCCTCCAAGAGCTTGGCCACCACGGGCGGATAATTCGGCAGGGTGCGCGTCAAGGAAATAGGCTCCGGCTCGCCCCGAGCTTCCCGTACCACATAAATCTTGACCGTGGTGTCGGGCGCACCGGCCAACAGGCGCTCAATCTGCAACACGGAAAGTTCACGGGTGGGGTTAGCTTCCACACGATCGATCAAGTCGCCAGCCCGAATGCCGGCTTTCTCCGCCGGGCTGCCCGGCAGCACGGAGACCACGGTGACGTAGCCGCTTCGTTTGGAGAGGTAAATGCCCACCCTGGCCGGGCCTAGGTCCGGATGCTCCTGGTAGGCTTTGTACTCGGCGGGCGTGAAGTACGTGCTGTAAGGGTCCAGGGCCTCGAGAAGGCCGCGAATCGCGCCGTCCGTCACCTTTTTGAGGTCGGGCTCGGTCACGTAATCCAGGTTAATGCGGTTCAAGACTTCGCTGTACACACCCAGATCGCGATAGGTTTTCTCCGAGTTCGAATCGCTCTTGCCAAGCAATCCTCCGAGAAAGACATAGAGGACTAGCAGACTCGAAATCGAAACCAGTGTAATCCGTATGCGGTTAGTCATTACCTAAGAGACTCCTTCAGCCGTTGGGTTACAAGGACCCCTACTCCGCCAAGTATAGCACGGCAATTGATTGGATGCACTCCGCGGTTCCGAAGTCACCCGAAAAACAGGATTCGGGAGTCAGGATTCAGGAGTCAGGATTAAGGAGTCGGGATTCAGGCCTGCCGTGCCCACGTCCCTCTTCGTGTGGTCTCGCGCAACACAGATCGGCAAGTTAGGTCAGGTTATGACCTGCGGTGCTCAGCTTTCTTATGGCGGCTGGCACCACCTATTTCATGAAACTGGCTTATGTTTAGGGGGTTTGTCCTGAATCCTGGATCCTGAATCCTGTTGCCTTTCGGCGCCTGAATCCTGAATCCTGGATCCTGAATCCTGGATTTCAGCAGCGCGATTTTGCGCGTGGTCCGCTTGCCGAGCTTCTGGTTTAGGAAGCGTCCTTTGCTCATGGCTTTGATTCGACACCTTTTGCAGGGACATCCTGCCTCGCAGGAGTCAGGAACGTCCCCGAGATCCGGTCATGCCAGGTGAGACTCTCGCCGTCCACCAAGGCCCAAAAGAAACCCAGCAGGAAGGCCGAGAGCGACACCAGGTACCCAAAAGCGCGTAATAAGGATTCGCGGCGGTCGGGTGCCCAGCCTTCCATGTTCCGGGCTTCCATACCCATCCAGGACTGGCCGGGTGTGGAGGCGGTCAGTGCGGTGAACATCCCGAAATACGACCAAATGAAGATGGTTGCAATGACTGCCAGGACAGCAAGGTTGAGAGGGACCAGCCGGAGGTGGCCGCCGGCGAACCGAAAAATGAGAGCAAACAGTCCCGCACTGAGCAGGAGAAGCAGTCCGTCGATCAGCCCGGCCAAAAACCTGGGACCCAAAGAAGCCACTTGAAAAGATTCCTCTCCGAGTTGCGAGGCAGGCGGTGGGGCCCCGGACTCGGCGGGCTCGACCACGATCTCCAGTCGACCGCCGGAGTTGGGTTCGAGCTCGAAGTCCTCCGCTCGAGGCCGCGGTGAATCGGGAATCTCAAATACTTCGTCACTTGGTTCCCGAGTCTCTTCGTCAGAATACAGCGCGTCGTCCTCAAGCCCAGCCGGAGGGCCGATTTCAGCGTCGATGCGCCGGGAGTCCTGCGGGAATTCGATAAACCTCTCCACATCCGGCTCGTAGGCCGATTTCGTTTCGCTCCGCTCGAATTCAAAATCCAGGTTCTGCTCCTGAGGAGGCTCGTTCCGCAATTTCGCGCGACGCTCGCGAAAGTTCAGGACACGATCGGAAACCTCCTGCCTCCAAGGCGCACGCCGTGGCGAGCGCGCAGAAGATGCTGCCGCCGCGCCTTCGCGACGCTGGGGTTCAAATCCAAGGTCGAGATTGACTGCTCCGGGTCGAGCGTCCGGCGTCTTACCTTGGGCAGCTTCAGCGGGGCTTCGAGCCGGGTCCGAAGAAACTGAAGCTGGGTCCCTGACCGCGGTTCCGTCTGGAATTTCCGCGGCGGCTTTGCCAACGGGTGGGGAGGGTCCAAGACTTTGTTCCGCGCCTTCGGTCGCCGGACTGGCTGGGGCGGGCGGCATCTTGGCGGGCGTTGAGGGCAGAAGACTGGCGCCGCACATGTTGCATTGTGTGAGTTCAGGGTAGCTGAATGCACCGCACTTAGAGCATTTCACCACGAGCTGAAAATCCTCTGGGCAGCGTTATACGCCGTATAGCGCATCTTAGCAAATTGATTCGTTCCGGCAAAGCTGCTTCGGGTAGAATAAAGCCTCCGTGTTCGCTCATGGACACTCGAAACATTTCATTTTCCCTGCGGAAGAATAGCGCGCGTGTGGTTCTGTCCTTGCTGCTCGCATTGGCCACACCTTGGGACGCCTCCGCGCAACAGCCGCCGTCGGCATCTGTGAAGTTGCAGAGTACCGACAAAACCCTCAGCATTCGCGCGGATTCCCAGGATCGAGGCAAAGATGTGTCTCGCCTGCGCGGGCACGTGGAAGTAACCTATCGCGGCATGAAGCTGACGGCGGACGAGGTGACCTACAACGAAGCGTCGGGAGAAGTGGTTGCCACCGGTCACGTGCTCTTCATCGATCCGAGGAGTCACATTGTTGCCGGCGAAGTTCATTACAACGTGCGCACCGAGATGGGGTGGTTCTCCAACGCTAACGGATATATTCACACCAGCACACGCCCGAGGCCGCGGCCGGTCACCAGCGACAATCCTTACTACGTTCAAGCGGACCGGTCGAAGGTGCTCTACTCGCAGAACCCCCTGTATTTCCAGGCCAAGGAAATGGACCGTGTGGACGAAGATACTTACACGGTGAGGCATGGCAGGTTTACGACCTGCGACTGCGAAACCAGGGGATGGTCGTTTTCCGCCAGCGAGACCAGGCTGGAGCTAGACGATAAGGCCATCGCGCGGGATTCCGTGATCCGATTCCTGGGCGTCCCAATTTTCTACTTTCCTTTTGTGGGTGTCTCAATCGCCCGCCGGCCTCGCCACACCGGCTTCCTGCTTCCGGAATTCAGCAATTCTTCAATCAAGGGCACTATCATCGGCGCGGGCTTCTTCTGGGCGATCAGTCCCAGCATGGACTTGTCGCTCGGTCTACAGAATTACAGCCTCCGGGGACTTGCCCCGCGGGTGCAATTCCGCGCCCACCCGACCCCGGACACGAAACTCACGGCGGATTTTTTCGAGGTCAACGACAAAGACAAGGTTCGCCAAAACCGCGCGCCCGGCGAAAGCCTCAAAGTGGTGGGGGATACTCTGGATCTTCCCTGGGGATTCCGCGGCGTCGCGGATGTCGATTACGTTTCCTCGCTGGCCTTCCGTGAAACTTATTCGCCCAGTTTCACGGAAGCAGTCAATTCTGAGGCGCACCAGGCCGGGTTCGTGACCAAAGACTTCCAGGCTTACAGCTTCAACGTTTACGCATCGCGCTATCAGGATTTCCTCTCCGCGCAACCGCTGTATCAGTGCCAGGGAAGCCAGTGCCAATATGTGCCGGAGAACTCCGTGAGCATCGGGCAAACGCCCCAGTTTTCGTTTCAGGGGATGGATAAACAAGCCGGCAATAGCCCTCTCTACTTTTCTTTCCAGACCTCTGCCGGGGAGGTCGGACGTAGTGAGCCAGGCCTTGACCTCCCCTCACTCTCGAGCCGATTGGACGTTCATCCCGAGGCGACCCTGCGCCTGCCGGAATTCTGGGGCTTCCGCCTCACTCCGTCGGCAGGAGTCGATGCGGCGCGTTACGGAATCAGCCTCGACCCCAACCGCGAACCCCTGGACCGGCTGCTGGGCGAATTCTCGCTCGACTTGCGTCCGCCTTCGCTTGAGAAGGTCTTCTCCAGATCGCTTCGGCATCGGCGCTTTAAGCATGTGATCGAGCCGGAGATCACCTATCGTTTGGTAAGAGCCAGGAACCCCGCAGAGCTTGCGGACGTGGTCCGGCACGATGATCTGGACATTCTTTGCCAGACCAATGAGATTGAATACTCGGTAACCAATGTTATTCTGGCTCGCAAAGACGCTCCTGCGGGCACAACCGATCCACCCCAGGCGCAGGAACTGATCTCCTGGCGCATTGCGCAGAAGTACTATTTCGATCCCACCTTCGGCGGCGTCCTGGGGCAGAACAATCCCATTGTGTGGGAACCTACCCTCTCCCTTACGGGATTTCATTTTATTCCGGGGAGGCGTCTGTCTCCGGTAGTCTCCGATCTGAAGGTGGCCCCCTTCTCGTTTTACGACACCGAGTTGAAGCTTGACTTGAGTCCCAATGGCCAGGGTATTCTCGACGCGGGCATTACCTCTCACGTGCGGCGGGGGTTTTACGGGCTTGCATTTACTGATTTCTATATTAACAAAAATACTTATATTAGCCTTCTGAGTGGCACTAGCAGCTCCGTTGAGGCGGCTGCCGGGAACGCTTCTGCCCCGATGTCCCTGGCGGAGGAACTTCTTTTGCCGCCCAAGTCCCCAACCAGTACCGCCCCGACGGCCACGACGTCTTACCATCTCTTGAACGCCCTGGCGACCTTCGGGGACTTTAACCGCAAAGGGTTGAGCGGCGCGCTGGGCGTGAACTACAATCTTGTTCAGAAGATCGCAGCGGGTGGAGTCGGCCAGCTCAGCTATAACTTCGGGTGCTTTGGGATTAACTTTGAGTACCAGCGGTATTCATTAACCACCCTGCGCGTTGAGAATATCTACCGGGTGGCCATCTCGCTCGCGAATGTTGGGACGTTTGGGAACTTTAAACCACGCGACCGGCTGTATTAGCCCGGGTCAGTTGTCACTCGCGCCGCAGTAGAAGGGAGACTGCATGCCTTTCCCCACTCATCGACCCCGCCGCTTGCGGCGGACCGAAAGCCTGCGCGCACTGGTGCGGGAGAACCAACTCAGTGTGCGGTCACTTGTTTACCCGTTGTTTGTCTGTCCCGGATCGAAGGTGAAGGACGAAATCAAGTCCATGCCAGGGAACTACCGCTGGTCGGTTGACCTGCTGGTGGAGGAGTGCAAGTCGGCGCATGACCTGGGCATTCCCGCCGTAATTCTCTTCGGCATTCCGGAGAGCAAGGACGAGGTTGGCTCCGGCGCTTATGATCCCGACGGCATCGTGCAGCGGGCGGTGCGGGCGATCAAGAAAGAATTGCGGAACTTGCTGGTGATCTGCGACGTTTGCCTGGATGAATATACGAGCCACGGTCACTGCGGGCTGATCAAGAACGGTGAAGTGGACAACGACTCGACTCTGCCGCTGCTGGCCAAGACCGCGGTGACCCAGGTCGAGGCCGGGGCTGACATCGTTGCTCCCTCCGATATGATGGACGGCCGCGTAGCACGCCTCCGCCAGGAATTGGACGCTCGCGGCTTTTCTCAGACTCCGATTCTGGCCTACTCCGCCAAGTACGCTTCGGCATTCTACGGACCGTTCCGTGAGGCTGCGGACTCGGCGCCCAAATTCGGAGACCGCAAATCCTACCAAATGGATCCCGCCAACCAACGCGAGGCTCTGCGCGAGATTGCCTTGGATATCGAGGAGGGCGCAGACATCATCATGGTGAAACCCGCGCTTCCGTACCTCGATATCATCGCGCTGGCTCGGCGCGAGTTTGATGTGCCGATCGCTGCTTACCAGGTGAGCGGCGAATTCTCTCTTATCGAGGCCGCGGCCAGGATGGGATGGATCGACCACGAACGGACGATCCTGGAAACCCTCACCTCGATTCGCCGGGCCGGCGCGGATATCATCCTGACCTATTACGCCAAGACAGTTGCACGCTTGCTAGGGTAGCGCGCCGTGCGATGCTGACTTGTGGCCGAAGCAAGCCCGCTTCTCCGTGCCCTCCGTGCTCCTAAGAGCATCAACACGGAGTACACGGAGAGTCTCAGCGTCCTCTGTGTTTCATCTTTTGACGGTCACGGAGAACACGGAGAAGAAAGAACTCTCACGCCACAACGTCACTGCGCGAACTGCCAGCACAGCGAGGAATCGGGCGTCGGCGTTACTCTAGCGTCGAAGGGAATGTGGCTCCGCCAGTATAGTAGAGCGCGGTTGAAACAGGGCGTAATTGCACTCGAAATTGGCCGGCGTTCTGTGCCACTACTCGACGCTCAAACAGGTCGTAGACGACTTCCACTTCTTGCGGCAGGCTGAAGGTTCGATCGCCTCCGGAAACGGTGTGGACGCCCAGGAGTTCTCGAGTTGCGTACAGGACATCTCCCGCCTCGTTGTATAAGTGAACTCCTGAGAAACGGGCGATCCCACGCAGCAGCGCGGCCGGCAGGTTGGGGGCTGCGACGTAGATCGAGGTCCATTCGGGAAAAGCCCTGACTCCCATGCCGGGTTTGCAGTTTCCTTGTGAAAAGACCACTTGCCCCAGCACTCGAGCTTCAGGATCGTTCAGGTAGAAGATCGGACTCAGCTTGCTGTTGGTGCCCCAAGAGAGGTCTTGCGGCAGGCCGGACGTGACGGGGTGGTCGAAGTCCACGATGTGCATGAGCGGGCCCCAGGGCGTCTTGCTCAGGCCAAAATTGAAGCCCGTCAGGTCGCGCATGTGCTCGAGCGAGGACCCCTCGTCAAGATAACCGGGCGCGTAGACCCACAACGCCACGCGGCCATCTTTGCGGAGTTCCCGCTTCAACGACTCGCGCCGAGTTTCGTCAAGCTGGAAGCTGTTAAGAAAAACATACAGCTTATAAGGTCTCAGGCGGCCCTCGATGAAATCCTGTAATAGGAACGTATCGAAGGGCGCGCCGATTCGCGGCAGGCCCCAGAGCCGCTGCTGGAAAATCAGCGGCACGTCCAGGTAATTTCGATCCGACTCATAGAAGAAGCTCAAGTCATCCAACAGGACGGCAATTTCTGCGGAGGGCGTGCGGTCCGTTTGAAGCAGAAATTCGCCTAGCTCTCGAAAGCTTGCGAGCAATGGCGCGAAGGCCGGCTCTTTGGCCGGATTGACCGACTGGGACAACCACCACACGCCCTGGCCGTGCGTGGCCACGCGAGCAAAATTGCGGCGCAGGATCGCAACGCTTTGCGCAAGCGAATTCACGTGACCGTAATTCGGGTCGGGGCTGATGTGGGTGCGCGTGTCGTCTTCAATGATGCACAACTTGCCATGTAACCGGGCAGACTCCGTGGGTTGCATGGCCGGCGCGTCGCCCCCGATGCCTCGATAGCCGTAGCTGTAGGGACAGACCAGAAAGTCGACGTAGGGCGATTCCAGAACCTGCCTTAATCCCAGATGCCCGCTGCGCTGATAAGTTGAGTAGTCGCTGTCCGGGCGCTCGTCGAAGAATCCGCCATTCCAGGCCAGTTCCATCAGGTAGCCGTAGAAAGCCCCCGCCAGTTTCTTGCCGCCGGTGGCTTCTTTGACGGTGCGGCAGAAATCGATCAGCAGGCCGCTGCTGAGATCCGCGAAGCACCGGTAGTAATCAATGACGTTTCTTTCCCGCGCCGGATCGCGGAAAGTGTAGAGCTTGGCCTGAAGCTGTTGTTCAGCGGAGGGGGCTTCGGCGGTGTCAAAGCTGATGCCGGGATCATTCCAGGCGGCGCGGAGCGCCGAGAGATCGTCACCATAGTGGCGCCGGAGCCAGGAACGAAAATGGCGGCGCATGGGTTCACTGTAATCTCTGCAGAGCGCAGACATGGAAGTCTCGCCCTTCACCCATTCGCCCGTGTGGCCCGCGCCGGTTTGGAAAGCCGTGACTCGGTCGATGAGCCCGGTGCGACTGAGGTGGGCGATGAATGCTTTGAGGAAATCCTTGACTTGCCGGCGCCACACCTCCGAGGCAAAGGATTCGCCGAAGGGTTTGCCCTCAGACGTGATCTCGCATTCGCCGGGATAAGCTTTCATCCACCAGTCATCCGGCTGCACTTCGAAATTCAGGCGCAGATGAAAGCGGGCGTCGGGATCGACCGCGATAATGCGCTCGTAGCGGGAAGCGACGGCGGAAAAATCGAAACCGTCCGGGCAGCCCGGCTTGGGCTCGACCCATTCGTAGCCTTTGCCGGCATCGAATGAGTAGATGTGAATACCCGCCTTCGCCACCGCCGCAGCACATTCCGCATCAAGCCAATTTTCAGTTGAGGGAGGGCTGACCCAGCACATTGCGCCAAACGCCGGTTTGCCATTCAAGAAAAGGGTGGGGGTTCCGGTGTAAAGCTTCACCTCGGCAACCAGGGGCTGGGCCGCGGGTGTTCTGGCATTCGTCCGCATCGCTTCAGCGCTCTCGGAAAGTTCCGCAAGCGCGGCAACCGAACCGGGGATCATCTTCAGCACATCACGTCTGTGCATCGGTCTTCATTTGTCGCGCAGACCTTGAACGGCAGGTCCACGCTACCCCCTCCCGCGTGGAGGGCGCATACGTCCCGACGGCTTTCGCCGGGATGTATGCGCCTGTCGCGGTGTGGACCATTAGTTAGCGACGCAATATCGCCGCTACGCGGGGCCACCTTGGGATTCGGGAATCTCCCGAATCCAGATATTCCGGTAACGGACCGGGTGGTTGTGATCCTGCAGCTTCAAAGGCAGCTTGGTTGGAGTCGGCTGGTACGGCTCGTGTTCGCCATCGGTGCGGCCGAGGACGGTGACGTGGTCCTGTACCAGCACGCCGTTGTGAATAACTGTGACCGTCGCCGCGCGCGTCAGTTTGCCCGCCGCGTCAAATCGCGGTCCGTGGAAAACGATGTCGTAAGTCTGCCACTGACCGGGAGGGCGGCATGCATTCACTAAGGGAATGTACTGGCCGTAGAGTGCGGAGGCCTGGCCGTCCGGGTAGGTCTTGCTCTGGTAGGAGTCCAAGACCTGAATTTCGAAATTGCTCTGAAGGTAAACGCCGCTATTGCCGCGGTCCTGATCCACGCCGTGCGGGGGATTGGGCGTGGCCCACTCAACGTGTAGTTGGCAATCGCCAAAAGCCTGCTTCGTCCTGATGTCGCCCTTTCCCGGCACCGTAGCGAAGTACCCTTTTTCGACTTTCCAGTCGGCAGGCCCGCCTTTCTCCGACTCCCAGTTGCTAAGATCTTTGCCGTTGAAAAGCACCACCGCGTCGGAGGGCGGTTTTCCCGCCTGGGCTTCAGTGCTTGGCTCACCGGGGTCGACTACGGCGGGTTGGGGCGCATTGCGGTCGTGCTGCGCGCCCCACGGTGGCAGCGTCAGAGTTGGGGTGGCTTGCTGTTGAGCCGGGGGCGGGGAAGCCTGTTGAGAACAGCTCACGCTCATCAGGGCTGACAGGACAATCAGTATTGCGGCCGCTAAACACGCAATGGTAAGAACCTTCTTTCTCATCGAGTTCCTCCTCTTTTGAAAGCGCTGAACTTAGATGGCAAAACGCCAGCGAGATTGTACACCAAAACCAGTATGACGGCTCGCCCTAGTGCCGGGCTCTTTGTCTGTCATTCTGAGCGGAGCGAAGAATCTCGGCAGTATGGCGCCCCTCGACAGGCCGGGAGGGAAAATGCGGAGATTCTTCGCCCGCCAAAGAGGGGCGGGCTCAGAATGACAGGGACTGAAAGCTGGACTTAGGAGCGTGGACGGCCGCAATGTTAGCGATTGAAAAGCGGAATCAGAATCCGCGCAGATCAGTGCTCTGGCGTTTTGGCAGGCCTGCTTTGGGGATTCGTTTCAAGACCACGTATTCGATACCATGCTCCTTACAAAAGGCGCGTTTTTCCGGCACGTCGCCATCTTCGTTCACGGCGTAGATATCGGGCTTGACGACGGCGATTTCCGGCTCGGCATCCATCCAGCCGTGCCCGGAGGAGATCAGAGCCTGCCGGACGAATCGCACCGACTGAACCATGTAGCGGCGTTCGTCCTGGGAAAACATCGGATGCCCTTCGCCCTTCAATAGCCGGATGTTGGCATCGTGCCCTACGACGACGTAGAGATCTCCCAAGGCGGCGAGCTCCTCGAAAAACCTGACGTGGCCCGAATGAAACCAATCGTAGCAGCCGGTCACGATCACGCGCTTACGTGCCGGTTCCTCGTTCCGTGGGGTCGCGGGCAAAACCGGAAAACCCTTCAGGTCTTCTTTCGTTAAAACACGATACTCAACGCCGTGCTGGCGGCAGTAAGCCTGCTTCTGCGGATTGTCGCTGCCTTCGTCCACAACCCAAATATCCGGTTTGATCCCACCCCCTTGAGCAATGGAATCGCCATCTGCCTGACTCGCTGCCAGGCATAGCCGGCTGACATACCGGTCAGCATCGAGCAGATATAACCTCTCCTCCTGATGAAACTTGGGGGGGCGGCCCTCCAAGGCGCGCACGGTCTCGTCCGGCCAGAGGAGCACGTGAAGCTTGCCGAGCTTAGACGCCTCTTCCAGCAAACGCACGTGCGCTGACCTGAAATTGTCAAGACCTCCCGTCACGACGACGGTCTTCGCGTCAGCCATGCTTCTCCGAGGACCTGACCTTCACGCGAATTCCCCCCGGCACCGGCTCGTCAGAAACAACGTAGAGGTATCCACCCCCACAGCCGGAATACATCGCTCCCGCATACCGCGACTGGTAACAACTCAGAATCCCCACGAGGTCCACGGTGATGGTGGGGTGGCGGACGGTGTGGGGTAGAATATGCTCCCAGCACTTCATGCATTCGTTCATTGAGGCGCCCAGCGCCTTGCTGTCTTTCCTTACGATGGCGTTAAAGCATTGCTTGCCGGTCTCGCCCAGCCTCCGGATCCATTCCGGATCGAGGTTTTTCTGCCCGAGCGGATTGTAGCCGACGGGCCGCTGCGCCACCGGCAGCATGTAAATCACACTTTCCAGCCAATGCATGACGTCCGGATCATGGTTGGATTTGACTTGGACAGGGAAGTAACCGCCCTCATAGCTAAAGTCGTAGTCCAGGCGGTTCACTCCGGGATAAATCAAGCCCGCCATGTCCTGCGAGCCTGAGGGCTCCGGCTTGCCTTGGTTCTCGGCCTCGTAAAGCTCCCGAGTCAGTTCCTTGGGATCTCGATCCGGCAGTCTACCCTTCCACAACTTGGCCGCCACCTCGCGCGTACTGGTTGCCATCCCGCAGCGGTCCATGTACCGGAAAGTTGGCTTGAGTCCAACCACCACCATGGACCCCGGCGGAGTGGGATTGAGTCTCGAAACGAACGGCTGATCGATCCAACCGCCCGCAAATGCCATGCGGTAGGGAATTTCACTGATGATCGAAGAAATGTCCGTGGCCAGTTGCACGTGGCAGTCCTCACCACAGGGGCGCTGAGGCGCAGAAAAAGGCCTTTGCTTTTAGATTCTCAGCGCCTCTGCGCCTCAGTGGTGCGAGAAGTTCTCTCGCACCGTGGCTTTGCCGGCTTTTCGATCCTGGTACTGCTGCTCGATCCAGGCATAGGTTTTTGCGAGTCCCTCGCGGAAGGGAGTGGAAGGTTCCCAATTCAGAATCTGTTTAATCATGGTGTTGTCGCTGTTGCGGCCGGCGACCCCCCTGGGGGCATTCAAATCGTACTTGCGCCGCAGCTTGATTCCGCCAATTTCTTCCGCGATAGTGACCAACTCGTTGATCTCGATGAGTTCGCTGGAACCCAGGTTGAGGGGAGTTGCGATGAGGTCATCGCAGTGCACGATCTTATCGATCCCCAGCGTGCAGTCGTCGATATACATGAAGCTGCGGGTTTGATTGCCATCGCCCCAGACCACAATTTCCTTGTCGCCCGTGTCCTTCGCTTCGATCACCTTGCGGGAGATGGCTGCGGGAGCCTTTTCCCGCCCGCCATCCCACGTGCCGTTGGGGCCGTAGACGTTGTGGAACCGGGCGATGAAGGTCTTCAAACTGCGCTCCGCCCAATATTCCTGGCAAAACATCTCGGACATGAGTTTTTCCCAGCCGTAGCCCCGCTCTGCCATGGCCGGGTAGACGTCTGACTCTTTGAGCGCCCGGGAGTGCGGGTCCTTCTGCAAGTCGGTGTTGTAGGCACAGGCCGAGGAGGAGAAGAAATACCTTTCCACGCCCGCCCGATAAGCCGCTTCGATGAAGTTGGTATTGATCAGGATGCTGCGCAGGCACTCGATTCTGAACCGCTCGATGAAGCCCATGCCTCCCATGTCCGCGGCCAGATTGTATACCTCGACCGCGCCCTCGCAGGCCCTCACACAATTCTCTCTTTCGCTCAGGTCCATGCAGAGGCTTTCCACGCCCGGCACTCGCTGGTACCAGTCCGGCAGCGGTTTCTTATCAATGGCCCGGATTCGGGTAAAGCCGCGGTGGTGAAAGTATCGCGTAAGAGCTCCGGCGATGAAGCCGCCTGCCCCGCCGATAACAATCAAATCGTCTTTCTTGGCAGCTTGTTGCGCACTCATGGCTTCTCCTTTTCAACCGCTGATTGCTGAATCCCAACGGTATTCCGAACGGCCCAGGCTTGGCAAGAGGATTTGAGGAGGTCCTAATCCGTCGATAACGTGCGGGTAGGGGCGAGGTGCCGCCTCGCCCCTGCGACGTCGTCTTTCACGCTCGAAAGACCAAGGGCGATGCGATTCAGTGGGCGGTTGCTACCGTTACGGCGGCGGGGAGGCGCGCCGCCATCCACAAATCGAGATAGGGTTTAAGGTCATTGGTCAGGTTGCGGAACTGCTCGAGGTTGAGGGATTGCGCGCCGTCGCTGAAAGCCTTTTCGGGGAAAGGATGCACCTCAACGAGCAGGCCGTCTGCTCCGACGGCCACCGCAGCGCGCGCCAACGCCGGCACCAGGCTGCGCCTGCCCGTGGCGTGGCTGGGATCGAGAATCACCGGCAGGTGAGTGAGTTCGTGGAGAAGGGGTACGGCGGCAATATCACAGGTGTTGCGCGTGGCGGTCTCGAAGGTTCGTATGCCTCGCTCGCAGAGAATGACTTTGGGGTTTCCGTGAGCGGTAATGTACTCGGCGGACATGAGAAGTTCCACGATGGTGGAACTCATGCCACGCTTCAGGAGGACAGGCCGGGAACATTTGCCCAGAGCTTTGAGCAAGGCGAAATTCTGCATATTTCGGGCACCCACTTGCATGATGTTCGCGTGCTCGGCCACGACTTCCACGTCCTGCTCGCTCATCACCTCGGTGACGATCGCCAGGCCCGTCTCCTTGCGGACTTTGGCCAGAAGTTTCAGGCCCTCAAGCTCCAGCCCCTGGAAGTCATAAGGAGAGGTGCGAGGCTTGAAGGCGCCACCACGAAATATCTTGGCGCCGCTCGCTGCCACAGCCTGGGCAGTTTCCATGATCTGTTTTTCGCTTTCCACCGAGCAGGGGCCGGCCATGACAGCGAAATGGTTTCCGCCCACGGCGACGCCATTCACCGGGATAACGGTGCGATCCTTCTTGAATTCCCGGCTCACGAACTTGTACGGCGCCGAGATGCGGACGGCACTCTCCACGCCAGGGGCAGCTTCCAGGGATTCGAGACAAGAGGTAACGTCTCCGACCCCCACCGCGCCGATGACCACGCGTTCCTCGCCCACGATCGAGTGAACTTTATAACCAAACTCCCGGATACGCTCGCAAACGTGCTCGATCTCTTCCTTTGTGGCATGTGGTTTCATGGAAATAATCACCGTGCGCCCTCCTGAAAACAAAAAACCCACTCTTTCGAGTGGGTTGGCTCAATTTGGATTTGGTTCTCTGCTCAGGCCAACGCCACTCTACTTGGAGCTAAAGCCCCAAAAGCGGTAGCTAAACCAGTTGGCGTAAGCTCTGAACATCGAAGTCAGTATAGCGTAGCCTGAAACCCGGCGCAACACATTTTTGTCCGATAATCCTGAAGCGCAAGAGCATCCCCTATCATCGAAATTCGAAAATCGAAATTCGAAAGTCGACAATCCAAACTCGAAATTCCCCGCCTGTCAATCGGGCCTTCGATTTTCGAATTTCCATTTTCGATTTTCGAACTCAGGTCGTTTGCTCTTGACTTTCAACTGTTGACTGTCGACTATCGACTATTATGCGAACAACCCTTACCACTCTGCTGCTGGTTCTTCTTTGCGGCTCGGCGCGCGCTGCCGGGACGCTGGAAGTGTATTTCATCGACGTCGAGGGCGGGCAGGCCACGCTTTTCGTCTCGCCATCGGGAGAGTCGATGCTAGTGGACACGGGCTGGCCGGATGCTGAAGGCCGCGATGCGGAGCGCATTGTTGCCGCCGCCCGATTGGCCGGCGTCAAACAGATTGACTACCTGGTTGTGACGCATTACCACATGGACCACGTGGGAGGCGTGCCACAACTCGCGGCGCGCATTCCCGTCCGCACCTTTGTGGATCACGGGCCGAGCGTGGAGCACGATGCCGAGGCCGACCAGCTTTTTGCGGCCTACACGAGCGTGCGCGACAAAGGCAAGCACCTTTTGGCGAAACCCGGCGAGGTGATTCCAATCCGGGGAATCAAGGTGCAAGTTCTGACCGCCGCGGGAGACGAGATCTCCAGTCCGCTGCCGGGAGCGGGCGCACCTAACTCGCTCTGCGCCGGAGCGAAGCGCAAGGACCCGGACCCTTCAGAAAATGCTCGGTCCATCGGGATGCTGATTACCTACGGCAAGTTTCGGACGATTGACCTGGGGGACCTGACCTGGAATAAGGAACTGGGACTGGCCTGCCCGGACAACAAGATTGGCACGGTTGATGTGTATTTGAGCACCCACCATGGCCTTGATCAATCCAGTGCACCGCCGCTGGTTCACGCTTTGCATCCACTTGTGGCCATTATGAACAACGGCGCAAGAAAAGGGGGATCGGTCGAGGCGTGGCAGACTATGCACAGTTCGCCCGGACTCGAGGACATCTGGCAATTGCATTACGCGCTCGAAGCAGGCAAGGCAAACAACGCCCAGGAGGACTTCATCGCGAACGTGGAAGAGCATTGCCAGGGGAATTGGATCAAGCTTGCCGCAGAACCGGACGGCCATTTCACGGTGACCAACGGTCGGAATGGGAAGACGAAAACCTATCAACCGGCTGCGCGATAAAGGCAGTGCGGCGTCGGCCCTGTGTGAGTCACTCGACAAGGTGGTTTGACGCCTTGCCGAACGAAGTAAAGGATGCTATCCTTACTGTAAGGAGGGTCGGTAAAGATGGGAAGCTCGAGCGTCATCAGCAGCAAAGGCCAGGTGACGGTGCCTCAAGAGATCCGCATCCGGTTGGGATTAAAAGAGGGCGACCGAGTCGAGTTCGTTCTTGAAGGAGGTAAAACCATCATGCGGCCCGTCCGCTCTGCGGGAAATCCATTTAAAGCCTATGCCGGAGTTCTGGAAGGAGCTTTTCCGGGTGGCGTTCATGAGATCAACGCTTGGGTGGACGAGATGCGGCGGAACAAGCGGTCGCGGGGATGAGAACGGCGATCGATACCAATGTTGTTTCGGCACTGTGGTCAGGGGAGCCCGCGTCACAGGGGATAGCTGAGTTATTGGGGCGCGCGGGTGACGAAGGCGGTCTGGTTATCTGTGCTCCCGTGTATGTTGAACTGCTGGCGTACCCCAGGGCGACGAGAACCTTCCTGGAACAGTTCCTGGCAACCACCCGTATCGTGACGGACTTCTTATTGGACGAAGCGGTATGGCAAGAAAGCGGGACCGCCTACGCCGCCTACACTCAACGGCGGAGACAATCCAGGGACGGTCCTTCGAAGCGGCTGTTGGTGGATTTCATAATCGGAGCGCACGCGACTCTCAAGGCAGACCGGTTGCTTACTCTGGATGCGGCACGCTACCGGACCGCGTTTCCCAAGCTGGTCATGATGCCGTAACTGGGACTCCAGGCGCCAATATCGAGGCCGGTCAGAAGCCCACGCGGAAGAAACTCTCCGGCGGGTGATCCGCGAGGAATTACGGGCACACTGAAAAGTCACAGCACCAGCAGCGCCTGGCCCGGTTTCAAACGATGGACCTGGCCATCGATGTGAATTTCGATGGGGTTCCTGCGGGAAGAGAGCAGGACTTGGTGGACTTTGAAAATATTATCGGCCAAAACGAGTTCGCCGGTCCCGCCCACTCCCGTGAAGATATCCCACTGGCTTGGTCTCAGTTTCGGTACGCCCGGCGACCTCCCGGCGGCGACGCCCACCCCGGTATAGACATCCCACTGCTCCGCTTGCTTTTCCGAAGGGACCAAAGTTACGGCCGTTCCGACCAGCTTGTCGAGCGCGTTCTGATGACCGGCGGGCGTGGCGGTGACTAATTCGTGGAAGTGAGGGAATAAATCGACCGGCTTGCCGTTTCGATAGACCTGAATTCCCACATGGTCACGGTCCACGCGCTGTGTGGTTGTGGCGATGAATTGGGCCTCGGGCCCGGCCAGTGCTCCTTCGGGCGCGGTTGCGTTTGGTTGAGTCATCTCTTGGAGCGACGGGGGCCGGGGGATTTGCCCCGAGGCGAATTGGGGAAGCAAGAAATTGAAGACGATGGCGAAGGCTGCGACAAGGAGCAGAGCCAATCTTCTCGAAACCATTAATCCCTCCCGCGTTTCAGTCCGGTTTACTCCTGGCAATTATCTCACCGGAAATGCCCTGAGTCAATTCGCAGGCTCCGTCAGATCCGCCGTCGCCTCCAGCCGCACCGTGACGATCTGAAATGGCTTAACGGGGAATTGGAATCCGTGGGGAGAAACCGGAAGAGGCCCTTGATTCCTTTCGAGAGCATCGCTCATCCATGCCGACTTGACGTCGAGGAATGGAGTTTCCGCTTCAACTACGCTTTCTTTGCCGGCCACTTCGAGGAATCGCAGAATCGTTCCCTTTCCGTCCTCAGCCATCTTCCAGGTTTCAAGCACCACGCCAGGTTCCCGAACTTGCAGGAAACTCGCTTGGGCCGAATCGAGAGGCCTGGCAAAGTTGATGGCCTTATCTTGTGAGGTAATTTGATCCACTTCCAGAGGCGACATCTCTTCCCGGCCCAGCCGGCCGAGATCGGCAGGCGACAGGTTCTTGCCGCTCGTGAACACATAGCGGAAATTGAACTCGCCTCCCTGGCCCGCTGCATAGTTGGTGAAATAGTAGTTGTTCATAACATAGGAGAAAATCGTGCCGGAGCGCGGGCTGAACTTCTCCGGCCACGTTCCTCGCGCGATATCGCCCAAGCAGACCAACGGGGCATCCACGGGCACCAGCGCCGCGCTCACACCGTCCTGCTCCGCCGCCACCCAGTGCTGAACTGAAAACCACTCCTTACCGGCGCCGGGTAGTTGGTCGCGGCTGGGGTCCACGGATCCGTTCTGAGTCTCGTAACGAAATTGGGGATGCCCCATGGCCAGCGGAAACGCAAAGTAGACCGCCTCTTTGCTATAGACCTCCGTTTTGTGCACGCGGTTGATGAATTCGATCTTCTTCTGCCCGTTGAACAGGATTATCTCCGTCTCGATGTGGGGTGTGTTCATACCGGAGCTTTCGAGGTGTGCGACCGTCCCAAAAGGCTGTTCGGACACGGAAACCAGGCGACCGCCTCCGGCCCCACGGATCGAAAGCTCCGGCACGGGCCATCCAGAACTGTATTCGACAAGCCGGTTGGGAGTCTGGTCTCCTCCCCTCACATACAAGTACTGATCGAACCGATAAGGGCTTGAGGGGTTCACCAACTCCTTCTTCAGTTCCTTGTCCACGATGCTTTTGACGGCCCCGCTCCTGGCATCCAGCACTACCTTGTAGTAAGCATTCTCAAGCGTCCCTCGCGGGTCCACCTGCTCCGCAGGCGCGTCTACGGTGGTTTCCTTCAGAGCAATGCCCTTGTAACCAACCGAGGGAACGTCCGGCGCTAGAAATCGAATGTGGTTGTAGGATTGTCCAGAGGCAAGAATCTCGTAGGGAATGGTGCGGTGCGTGGCAAGGTCGACGAGTTCCCGCCCTTTGTCCAAGTCCATTTCGACCATGCCGGAGCGCGGCCAACTCAGGGGATTGAATACCAGGAGCGTCCCCGAGGGGTCGTAAACAGAGTCAGCCAGGCCGGCCAGTCCGCGCTCGAGCACATAGTCAACTCCTCGCTTCGCCTCGCGGGCAAAACCTTCCTTGATCGCCAACTGGTCCACAGCTTCCTGGCTCTTCGGATTCGATACGCTGCGGTCGGCTCCCCAGGTGTGCTCGTCGAACAGAACCATGTTGTTCCACATCCGCCGCAGGGCTTCGGCCTCGGGCTGTCGAACGGGATTAACCAGGCTGCTGAGAGTGGAGAATTTCTCCGCTGCAAGGGCTCTTTGTTCCGTTTCGCGCTCCGTAGCGGCGGATCGCGCTGTTGAAGCAATGCCGTATTCCCAGTACGGGCCGCCGTCTCCGCGCACCACCGGAATGGTATTTCCGAATTGCCGCGCGATCTGCTCCACAGCCTCCGCGAACCCCGAATACTGCAGGTGGGGATAGGCGTAAATCTTGTTCCAATTGGCGGCCAAGCTCGCCTGGCCGGGATTAAGATCGGTATTTTCCCATTGCGTGCCGTAAACCAAAACCGAGTCGGCCTTGTATTCGGGGCGAGTATAAGCTTGCAGGAAAACCGGGATGGAGTCGCGCCCCGCCACGACGTCGCCTTGCAGTCCGCCGAACAACACAGCGAGTTGAGAATAGACCCACGAGTACCACATCAAGATTCTGCCGCCGTCGGGTCCCTCCCACCAAAAGGGCGATCTCTCGTTCAGGCGGCCGTAGAGCAGTATTGGCCCATTGTCGTTGTCGCAGCCGGAAATGAAATACTTCAGACCCGCCGCCGCCAGGACCGAAGCGTAGGACCAGGAGTAGGACGGCACATCCGTGATGTTGGCGTAGTCGGCGTCTCCTCCGTATTTTTGGTTAAACTCGAACGCGGGATAAAGGGAGCGGATAAGCGTCTCGAGGCTTGGGAAGCCCGTGAGCAGGCTCGCCTCGACCGTCGGGACGAATATCTTCTTGTCTCTTACCATCTCGAAGAGCCTCTTCTGTTGAGCCTCGTTGCGCCCCGCCAGATACTGCCGCACGCTCCAATAGCCATCCGGGCTAAATCGAAAGTCCGGATGCGCGTGGATCAAATCCATTGCTTCATCAAGTTCGCGGCTTTGAATTTCGGCCACCTTTTCCTGGTAGTCGGAGTATCCCACATCTACGTGCACGTGAGGGACGACCAGCAGATTCCACCGTTTCGCCGGTGTCAGCATCACCCTGAAGCGGTGCGAGCGCCCATTGACTTTGACCGTGACCAGTCCTTTCTCCGGCTTGGTGCATTCGGTAATCGAGAACTCCACCATCTGCTCGCCGAATTCCCGCTTGGCCAGGTCCACGCTGTATTTGTTCGTGCCGACCAGCAGGCTCACCCCTCCTTGTCCTACTGGCAGGTCATGGCGCACGTAAATGTCCACCAACTCCACGAAGTCATTGCCCTGGTGCATGTAAAAAACCGTGGGCACGACTTCGGCCGTCACCTCGGCGTGATGTCTTTGAGAGGAACTCTGGTCAAGCTCCAAGGCATCGTAGGTAATCACAGAGTGGAGTTCGACGTCGCTGGTGGAGGGCGCGTCGGTGGCCGTTAAGGTGAGCCTGTTGGTCCCCTTCCGCAAAAACGGCGCTGGGAGATCGCAAGTGATCGTATCGGCAGCGGCGATCGGGCTCACGACCATTTCCCGATCGCCCCCCGTGTAGCTGAGCATGGGGTGCTGGTAAAAGAGACCCTTGTGCCCATTGATTTCAACTTCCAATCGCGCCACGCGCGCCGTCTCCGACAACAGCCCCGCTTTGAGCGTGTAGGCGCCGCCGGGTTTTCCGGGCAGATTGAACTGAATGGTATAGGGGTGAGGGCGGCTCCCCGGCCTTTCGATTTCTGCACCCTCTTGATAAGCAGGCCAATCGGTCTCCGGCCGGCTCTTTCCCACAACGTAAACCAACTCGCCAGCGGGGTAGCGGGAGCCAAAGAGCGGCCGACCTTGTTTCCCGGTATTGAATTCACTCGGCGACTGGTTGAAGGTGCCGATTCTCCACACGATATTGGAAGGACCGCGGGAGTCGGCCCGGCTCGGAGTTCGACGGGCGCGGCGAGATGCAACACCCCCGGCACACGGGCAAATACAGGTTGCGACTGCCAGCACTACAAGCACTTGTAAAGCCTGCTCGTGCGGGTATTTTCTCACTTCATCCCTCCGGTCGTCTCGATCGCTTCGTGCGCTTTGCGGCCGTACACCCGCTCGTAGGCTTGGCAGTAGGGACAAAGGCCG
>Ga0209517_10001894_pt1 | contig 30631 bp, 22 predicted proteins | sample PeaSoiMetSII2010_FD_187695 | JGI IMG/M metagenome (GOLD analysis project Ga0209517, IMG submission 187695) | Peat soil microbial communities from Weissenstadt, Germany - SII-2010 (SPAdes) (version 2) | ecosystem: Environmental > Terrestrial > Soil > Wetlands > Peat | place: Germany...
GGGAAATCATCTTCCAGGAATCTTGGTGGCGGCCCCACGAAGGAGTCTCGATCAAAGGCGCTACCGCGAAACCCGGCCCTAGATTCAAGACACGCAAAGTGATTGTCCCTTGCAAAGCAGCGCCGGGATCCACATTCACGGTCTTGTTTTCTCCGGAGATTCCCGCGAATGATCCGCCGCCTGACAAAATCCGAATCGTGCCAATGCCATGAGCCCAGGCCATCGGCCGTGAGAAGTCAGCGCTTGTGCACTGTGCTTCTGCCGTGACCTCCGCTGCGCCTCCGCGGAAGGTCGGCTCGCTTGCTCTAACTGATGCGGCCGAGGGAGCCGAGACCTGGTTCGGGATCGCGAGTGTATCAATAAGCCGCTTGACGCCTCTCTGTTTGCGGGCGATGCGGTCGACCGCCGCTTTCTCAAGTTCCGTGTTCACCGTGCCCGACAGCGTTACCACGCCACCTTGCGTGCGCACCCGGATATCGCGCGTCTTGAGCAACAAATCTGCAAAGAGTTTCGCCTCAATTCTTGATGTAATGGCCTCGTCATCTGCACTGGGGGCGTCCGCGAGCGCTGCCGGCTGGGTTGGCAGGGCTGCGGCGGCCGTGAGGGGCTGCGCACGGGGCGCCTCGCCGATCTCCCCCGCTGATGTGATGCGCGCGGCGGCGAGATCCTGACCCGCACCGACGACCGTCAACTCGTACGTCGCAGGGCCAGCGCCCGTCTGCGGATTCCAGACGTCAATCTTGATTCGGTCTCCGCCGTTCAGCGTCCAGTGGCCTTGTCCGTATGCCCCGCCGAGTCCGGTTACCTCTATCTCATGGGGCGTCCAGCGCCCTACTCGCAGCGTGATCGGTTGAAAGTCACCAAGCTTCGATGCCGCAAGTTCACCCTGCGTGTCCGTCGCGCGGCGGGCTATCCACCTCGCGGTGTCGTTCCAGATATCCAGGTAATCCGAGTCCTGGTCCGTAGGTTGAGTACCGAAGCCTTCGCCTTTGATGATAAAGGTCTGGTCCGCTCGCGGGTACACTGGTGTCACGGACGCGATGTGCGGCGGTGTGAGGTCCTTGCTCGTGCTGCCAACGGTCAAACCGTACGAGGCGGGGCCGGCGCCTGTCTGCGCGTTCCACACGTCGAAACCGACTTGGTCCCCAGCGTGATATGGGCACGGCCCCATGGAAGGCCAGTGGAATCCAGTTACCACAATTTCGACGTCCGTCCAGCGCGCCACACGGAGCGGGCCCTCTGCCCCGTCGCCTGCCGTCGGGATTGCCCCACAGCCCCGTCCGGGTCCCGAGTCCTCGATAACGATGCGTCCCTCGTTCCGCACGGTGGGGGATTCGTAGTTTCCAAAGTGCCGTCCCGTGATGGTTACCGCCTCTGTTGCCCCCGCAACAAGCGGCGAAACGGACGTAATAACGACCGCGTTGCCCTCGCACGGGGCATCGAAGGTGGCAAGAGCGCCGTGCCCTGGGCGAATAAAGCCGTGAAGTTTGGAGTCGTTACCTGGGTAGTAGCCCACCGCCGCGTCCCCGGCGGTTAGGGCTGCGCAGATCACTCCTTGAAAGCGGCCAGGCCTCAGGCTCGCCGAATTGAATGCGTCGGAAGCGCCATGCGCGTCGCGAGCAGGGACCTGTGTGGCGCCCTGGGCGCCGAGGTAGCACGCCGTGATCTCCTCCTCACCGATGGCTCCGCTCGGTTGGAGATGGATCTCTGGAATACTGAAAGTCGCGTAAGCGCCGTGCGCGTCCCGGATAAAGACGTCACGATTCCTTCCGTACCAGCCCACGACTGCCCCGTCATTAGTGACGGTCTGCGGGTGGGCGCCTTCCCAAGGAGTATTGCCCGCCAGCGGCAGGTCGCAGACGGTTATTGTCCCGTTGGCGTCGCGCAGGAAGCCATGTTCAGCCCCCGAACTGTATGAGTGAACACGACTATTGTTGACCACGTTGGGCGGATCGTTGTAGGTCCCGGTAATTTCACCGGAGTCGTTTAGGCTCTCCGGGACTGTGCCTCCGCTGCCCGGAACGTCGAACGCAAGAAAGGTCCCGAGCTTGTCACGCAGGAACCCATGTTCCACGTTCTTCGCATCGATGAAGTAACCAATTATGTTTCCTCGGTCGTTCACCCTGGAAGCCACGGTGCCTTGTCCGGAGCGGAGCTCGGGGTGCGCCATCACCGGTGGGCGAAGGCCTTCGCCGGCGCCGGGCGCGTCCAGAGTGGTAAGGGTCCCATCTGGATCGCGCACAAAACCGTGGTGCAGTAGTTTTTCGTCGATGTAATATCCAACAATCGTGCCGTCGTTGTTGATGTCCGTGGCGAATGTGCCTTGCCGTTGGCGTTGCCCTGCCCCGGGTGCGTCGAACACCGTGATGCCACCCCGCGCGTCGCGCACAAAGCCGTGCGCCACCGCAATCGAGTCGATGCAGGTCCCTGCCACTTCTCCGCGCTTGTTGATGGCGTTGGGAAATGTTCCTCGAGGTACGGGCCGGGAAATTGCAAAAACGTGGATCGACAAGCCCAGCACGGCCATTGCGCCCAGAACTACCCTCCTAAATGCACTTGCCTTCTTATTCATGCATTCCGGGTTTGGCTGGAAGTCGCGGCCGATTCCAATACGTTTTGCATTCAAAATTGATAACGGTTGGTGTTGCTGAGCATTCATATAATCCACTCCTTGCACGAGCCACCGTCTTACTGGTTGGCTGCGTCTGGCGCCGTCTAAATCCCTTAACGGACTTGCGTCTCGAGTTGGTTCGCTTCCTTCTGTTGCTGGCTCAATTCGTTATCGACACTCGTATCGGGCGTAGGCTGTTGAACTTCTCCGGCCGAGTTGGTATCCGGAGTCTTGGGCAGACCGCCTGTGCCTGATTTGTCCGCCAGCGCTTTGAGCCCGAAGTCAAGCTGCTCGCGAAAGGTGTTATTCATTTCTTGCAAATCATTGACGGCGATCCGAGGCTTAGCGCCGACGCCGCAATCATTCGCTTTGCTGCTCATGACCCTTACTCCCACCGTGCCGTTAGCATCCGGTGCGTCGTCGATTCGAGTGAGCACATCCCCGGCCGTGAGTTCGCATTCCAGGCCACCAGCCGTAGACACATCAAGGCTACTGGACACTACGAAAACGCTCTGCGCGGGATCCAGCGCGGGCGGGGGTGCCTGATTGCTGGCTGGCTGTGCCTGAGGGGACTGCGCCGCTGCCTGTTCAGCCTGGAGCTGACGCTGTACTTCTGTGTCCACCAACCCCTTCACATCGGAGCTCATTGGAGTTGCGGTCGCACTTCCAGTTTCTGGAGGCGCGGCCTGCTCGCCAGCGCTTTCCTGGCCTAGCCAGAGACCGTAGACGTAAACATTGTTGCCTCCCGACCTAATCGTTAGAACGTAATCACCAGGGCCAAAAGATTTCTGCCAAAGTAGCAGTTGGGTGGGAGTTCTCTCGGCGAATCCCCCGAGGCCTTGGTTGATCATTGCAGCAGTGACTCCGTTAACTGATACCTCGGCTGGTGTGTTATTGAGGAAGCTGCCGGTCGGGACACCATAAGCAACCGTGCGTAAATGGCCGGGAGGAACGCTGAAAGAGAACATGGCGGTCGCCCCTCCGTGAAGGACCAGGCAGTCATTGTGGAACTCGAGGCCCCCTGCTGATACGGAAAAGCCTTGGGCTAAGGTCGTCGTGCCTGGGACATACACGGGCGCAAATGCCAGTTTGGACTCCCGACCTTGCTCAGAAGCGACGGTCGCTCCCGGTCCAGCGCCTACATTGGCTTCAGCCTGCGCTTGGTACGCGGCCTGTAAATTAGCGGCGAGCAGGTAATCCGTCAGCCATAAGGATGGGGTAGTGTAGACGTGCGCCGGAGCGAAGTACCCTCCGTAGAACCACGGAGCATGGCCCCAGCCCCAATTATAGTAAACACGGGCTGCCCACCGATTGTAGGCCCAGCCATAAAACGCCGGGTGGTAGTAGTGGGCCGGAGCATAGATGTAGTAATGCGCGCCGCCATAATAGTAATCGCGGTACACGCGGGTGTAATGGCGCCCGCCGACCGCATAGTCGCGCCGAACATAGTCCCGGCCGCCGCGGCTGAAGTACCGACTTTGCACATAGCCCGAGTGAGGCCCGGTGCTCACAATCGTACGCCCGTTGCGTACGGATACGATCGTTCGCCCCCCGCGAGCCTTCTCGTGGATGGCCATTCCGCCAGTGTGGATGTCGGAAACCTTTCCGTTGGAACGAAGGCTTAATTGGGCCATCGTGCCATCCTTGAGTTGACGGTTTTGGGTCGTGAGGCCGTCCTTTCCTTTCACAGGTTTGTCCTTGTCGTTCGTGTCGTCCTTCTTCTTCCCGTCATCCTTGTTCTTCGTGTCGTCCTTGTTCTTCGTCTCATCCTTCTTCTTCGTGACGTCTATTCTCTGGGTCTTGTCTATTTTCTTCGTGCTGTCTATTTTCTTCGTATTGTTTGTATTTCGAGAGGCAGTTGCCTTCACTGTGGGATTAGGTCTCACTGTAGCCCCTGCGGGTTTCCCAGTTCCACCCGAAGGTCTGACCTGACCCTGCGGCTGTCGCTGCGACTGCGCTGCTGGCCGGCTTACCACTGCCTGGGCTGGTCTTGCTGTTGGGGCAGTTTTCGCTTGCTGAGCGGGTTTGGCGACCGTTGGCGCGTTGGTCCTCTTCTGGTCGCCCGCCCAAGCGAGCGCAGAAGAGATCATCAAAACCAAAAGTATCGTCGACTTTTTCACTATTCTTCTGTTTGGCATGTTTAAACTCCTCATGATCTCTTGCTGTTTGTCTGCGCCGTTTTGCTTGCGACTTCAATGAGGAGAACGGATGCAAATTGGAAATTCCATAAAACTCCGTCGAGCGTCCTGAAATTTTTGTTTCCACGTCTGAGGCTGAGCCTGCGAGGGTCGTAAGTGCGACGCTGCGGGTGGGTTGAGCGCCGGGGATTGAGGCTCGAGGGGGAAGGGGTTAGGGCTGGTGCGGAGGGGCTGCTGGGACCGCCCGCAGTTGTGGTTACTGCTCTTGACGGGTAGCCTGCTGCACTTGCGACTGAGTTTGTTCGGCCTGCTGCTGCTGCGCCGCGAGTTGCGTCGCTGCCCCAGCGTCTGGAGCCGGCGAGGGAACTTCTCCTGCCGATGTACCGGTGTCGGGAGGCTTAGGCAGGCCGCCTGTGCCGCCCTTGTCGGCCAGCATCTTCAGTCCGTCATCAAGATGTTCCAAAAACTGATTGTGCATTTCCTGGAGATCCTGAACGCCGATCGCGACTGTCTGGCCGGTGGGGCAATCCGCTTTCTTGGTACTCTGAATGTTCGCGGTCAGGTTTTGGTTAGCGTCCGGCGTGTCCGAGAGCCGCATCACCACGTCGCCTGCAGTCAGGGTGCATTCCCGGCCGGTCGCGGGCACCGTGACGTCGAGACCGGAGGCCACCACGAAAACACGCTCGGCCGGATTCAAGGCGTCGGGTACCTGGTCGCCCGTGGGCGCGGCTGCGGCCTGCTGGGGAGCGACCGCCGCAGCCCTTTCGGCCGCGAGGTACCGTTGCACCTCGTCCGCGATGGCCTGTTTCACTTCAGGCGTGAGCGGAGTCTGGGCACTCGCCTCCGCCGCGCCTTGGTCAGGGGGCGGAGCGTTGGCCGCAGCCGCGTTGGCCTCTGCCACCGCCTGGTACCCGGCTTGCAGATTGGCCGCGATCAGGTAATCAGTCAGCCAGAGTGATGCCGTGGAGTACACTGGGTAGGGAATGAAGAATCCGCCATAAAAGCCCCACCAAGGCGAACCAGCCCACCCCCAGGCTGTCGGGCTGTAGTAAACCGGCGCCGCCCACGGATTGTAGGCCCAACCGTAATATCCGGGATGGTAGTGATAGGCTGAGACATACCCGTAGTAACGCACACCGCGGTAATCGTACCCGCGGTAGACCCGTGCATAAGAGCGCCCCCCCATCACGTAGGTCCGCTGATAATACGTCCTGCCGTTGCGGGTCAGGTAGGCACGCTGCACATAGCCGCCACCGCTTTGATCGCCCTGCTGCTGCGCTACGAGTTGCTGCGCTGCCGCGGAGTCCGGCGCCGGCGGTGGAACTTCCCCAGCCTGGGTCTGAGTATCAGGAGCCCTCGGCAGACCGTTGGTGCCGGCATTTGCCGCCAGTGTCTGAAGACCGGAGTCAAGCTGCGCGTGAAAGCTGTTGTGCATCTCCTGCAAGTCATCGACGGCGACCAGCGGCATCGCCCCGACGCGGCAATCATTTTGCTTGCTACTCATCACAATGACGCGCACCCCGCTGCCTTTGGGATTGTCATCGATGCGGGTGATTACGTCCCCGGGCGTAAGTTCGCATTCCTGACCCTCCGCCGTGGCCACGCCGTGATTACTGGACACCACGAAAAGACGTTGTTTGGGATCCAGGGCCGCTGGTGGGACTTCGGCAATCGCCAGAGTGGCGGCGCCCGGAGGGGTCTGGGCAGCCGCACTTTCTTCCGCGAGCTGACGCTGTACTTCCGCGTCAACCATTTCTTTTATTTGATCGGGGCTGAGTTGAGCTTGGGCGGGGGCTCCACCCTCAGGGGGCTGGTTAGCGGCTCGGTCCGCCTCGGCGCGAGCTTCGGCCTCCTGCTTTCCTTCGTAAGCGTGTTTCAGGTTTTCCGCGAGCAGGTAGTCGGTAAGCCAGAGTGATGCCGAGGGGTAAGAGGGCGCAGGGGCAAAGTAGCCTCCATAAAACCAGCCGGGGCCAGGGCCCCAGCCCCAATTGTAATATACCGGGGCTACCCAGGGATTGTAGGTCCAATTATAGAATACCGCCTGGTAGTAATAGCCTGGCACGTAACTGTAATAATGTACGCCGCGGTAAAAGTGATCGCGGTAGACGCGCGCGTACGCATGACCGTGATCCCAGTAAGTCCGCTCATAGTAGGTGCGGCCGTTGCGGGTCAGGTAGGCTTGCTGCAGGTAGGCACGCTTCACGTAGCCGCCACTGAGGCCCGTAGTCACGATGGTGCGACCGTTGCGCTCGGACACGATCGTCCGCCCGCCGCGAAGTCCATAATCGATCGTCATCCCATTGGCGTTGATCGTTGCCACTCGCCCACCGGGACGAAACGTGGCGCTGGCTGGGTGTCCAGAGCGATCGGTAAAGGTTCTGGTGATTCTGGAAGCGATATGCGGCGCGGTTGTGGGAAGCGGTGCGTGGCCGCCCGCGGCTGGCCGGTTCGCCGTGCCCGTGGCTGGCCGATTCGTCATGCCCGTCGCCGGCCGGTTGCCCGTGGCCGGTTTGCCGGTCTTTGCCGCCGGGCGCGCAGGCTGGTGGGCTGCAGGTTTGGCAGGCGCAGCAGGTTTGGGGGCCGGCCCGCTAGGCTTCGTTTGGGCACCCCATGCGAGCGTGGAAAAGATGATAAGAACCCAAAGGATCGTCGACCTTTTCAGTCTGCCTTTGCCAAGCATGCGTAAGATTCTCACGATCGATGATTCGCCTGAGTCAAGTTTTTGTAAGTTCACTATCCAAAACGTAACCAGCGTCTTACTTCGGTGGCGGGGGAGGCAATTTGGGAGGCGCTGCGGGCTTGGACACGACGCCACGAGAAGGCGTTGCTGGTTGTCCCCTCCTTGTAGTCGGCGCTCCACCGTGTCCCGCCGCGGCGCCGTGCGTTGCCATTGGCGAGTGCGCCGCACTCTGGCTGTGTTGGGTGCCCTCCGTTTGGGGTCCTGCGAGTTGGCCGACAATCCCTCTGGAGTGCATGGCATTATCGACCAACTGCGCAGCTTGTTCTGCGCGTTCCTGAGCCCGGGCCTGCATGGGGCCGGCCTTCTCGGCAACGGCCTGGAATAATGCCAGCGCCCCCTTCAAGTCACCGCTGCTCTGGATTCGATTCGCTGCATCGTACTCTGCCTGATCAGCCTGCACCTGGAGTGCCGCGAGTTCGTCCGCTACTCCCCGGTCCGGCGGTAGCGCTGGAATTTGCTTGTTCGGGACGCCGGTATCGGGCGCGTTGGGCAGACCGCCTGTCCCGGATTTCTCTGCCAGCATCTGGAGACCGGAATCAAGCTGCTCCTGGAAGGTGTTACGCATCTCCTGCAAGTCGTCGACGGCGAGCCTCGCGATAGCCCCGACGCTGCAATCATCTTGCTTGCTGCTCATCACGACGACGCGCACCTTGTTGGCATTCCCCGGCGTGTCCTCAATACGGGCGATGACGTCCGCGGGCTTGAGCTCGCATTCCTGTCCGCCCACCATGACCACACTGAGATTAGTGGACGCCACAAAAATACGCTCGGCCGGGTTAAGTGCGTCGGGTACCTGATCGCCGCTCAGTTCGGCCGGGGGATTTGCAGCCTCGGCCTGCTCAGCCGCGAGTTGCTGCTTTACCTCGCTCGCGATTACCAGTTTCACTCCAGGACTCACCACAGTTTGATTGGTCGCCACAGGGCCGCCCTGTGGCGACGCTACGAGGTGGTCGGCGGGTCGTTGTCCCGCTTCGAGACCGGTTTCATACGCGGCCCGCAAATTGCTCATCATCAGGTAATCTGCCAGCCATAGCGTCGCAGAAGGGTAGTATGGGGCTGGAGCGAAGTAGCCACCGTAGAACCAGGGTGGAGAACCCCAACCCCAATTGTAATGAATCGGGGGCGTCCATGGATTGACGGCCCATTCGTAGAATGCCGGGGAGAAGTGGCGGACCGGAACGTAGCCATAGTACCGCACCCCTTGGTACGCGAACCCGCGGTAGAGCTTTGTATAAGTGCGGTTGCCGACTGAGTAGGTTCGCTGATAATAAGTCTGGCCGTCGCGGGTAGGGTACGGACGCTCAATATAGCCCGAGTGGGGCCACGTGCTCACGAGGATTCTTTGTTTCGCCTCGGAGACGATCGTTCGCCCGCCGTCAAATCGATAATTGATCGTCATCCCGATGGTCCGCATCGTTGCCACCCGCCCGTCGGGGTAAAGCTGAACAGTCGGCAGAATAGGCGGCGTCGGAGCGGCTGGCGGCATCCTGACCTCTGCGGTCTCTGTGGGAGGATTGTGGTCCGCGGGGGCAGGGGCTGGTGGTGCGAGTGGCGCACTTCCTTTTGGTTCTTCGGTCCTGTTCACAGGCAGGTTTGCTGGCGGCACAACAATCGGTGAAGCCTGAGTATGCGGGGCGCGCAGTGCCACCTGCGCAGGTGGAAGCGACCATTTCAGCAATAGCGGGACTCCCACTATCAGAACTAGCGCCAACGCCCCACAGGATGCCCAGATGATCCGCTTGGGGGTGAATAGGTTCGAAATACTGTCCCAGCTAAAAACTCTCTGTGTGGACTTGCTGCCTTTCGGAGCGCGCGTGTGCAGGGCCTCGGAACGAAGGAAGCCCTCCAGCCAGTTATCCAGCCGAGTCTCCGTCTGATTCCACTCAGCCTCAGGCTCAGGCGGACTCAGGCTCTCGAAGTTGAGGAGGCGACTCCGAAGCTCAGCGCACGCCGCGCACTGCGCTAAGTGTGCATTGACGGTATTCCGCTCGGGTTCGCTCGCCGCTCCCTCGATTACGGCCAAAAGCGTTTCGGCGTTTGGGCAGGGACCCGTTGCCCGGCCGTCCTTTTTGCGCAATTGAGGCGCCAGCCTGTCCAAGAAGTTGTCCTCGTTCCAATCCATCATTTTAGTGGAGTGGTCCCCTTTATCTTGAGCCAAAGCATCCGCCGCCCGTTTTGCACGTGGGACTTCACCGCAGCCATCGAAAGTCCCGTGCGCGCGGCGATTTCCTCGTAGGAGTATCCCTGGATTATCATCTCCAGGCAACTCCGTTGTTCCGAAGGCAGGGACGCCATTTCTTTCCGCACTTCCTCGACCATTAAGTGCAAATCGGGCGCTGTCTTTTGCGCCCCCACGGCCGACGCTTCGGGAAGGAGTTCACTGTCAACAACTCCTTCCGAACGGCGTTTCCGCCATTCATCAATGCAAACATTCTTCGCAATCCGCATGAGCCAGCCTGGGAAGTTGCCCCCCTGAAAGCTGTGCATCTTTCGGTATATGCGGACGAAGGTTTCTTGCGTGGCGTCCTCAGCGGCGGCGCTATCGGAAAGGAACCCCCGGCACGCCATATATACCCTTCTGCGATGCCTCGCGAACAGTTCCGCAAAGCAGTCGTTGCTACCCGCCTCCTGATAACGGCGCACGAGTTCTTCATCAGGAATCGCGGGCGCTACTTGTGCGCTACTAGGCATAACGTATGAAATTCGAAAATTCCATAAGGCTGAAAGAAATTTCTTGGCCCGACTCCATGGGAGAGTGTTGAAGACGCTTTTGGCTGAACGTAGAATCAACTAGATGCGACGTGTTTGTGCTTGTAAGCTCTTGATTCTTCGTCGAAAAGTTCTCTTTGTCGAAATGCCTCATGAATGAGAATAGGTAGATCTGCATTCTTATGCTTCCCTCTACAAAACGACCCTCTGCGTGAACCGATGTGGATTACGGGTATATTGGACAAGTGTAAGGACGTTCAGAGGGACAGACCCAGCGTGGTCACGACCAGACATGGCGAACTCCCGTGAGGGGCAGCAAGAAAGTTCAACCCGGGTGCGTTTAGATCGCCGCCCGCGCAGGAGTTCGGGCGGATGCCAAACAAACGATACTCAGGCAGCGCGAAGTTGTCAACAGCGCGTCTCCAGTTTCATTAACGGTACGCCCTGTCGTCGTCATAATAGTTGAGAAAACTATTGGTATGACGAGACTTACATGGCTTGGTGGAAAATCTGGAGAGGCCCCAGGATTGGGCGCTTGGATTTTTTGCGATCAAGTTCTAAGGTGGAACCCGCCCATGAAACCGTTGCAAACCTCTTGATTTCGCTGAGAATTCTAAAGCGCCGTCCCATCACGCCCACTCCTGTCGGGGTCATCGGGAGTCAACGTAGGGACTAACGCATCAAGTAGTCGGGCGCCCCCGCCAAAGCGAACCTCTGAAATATGCAGGTCTGGCCTCGAATTGAGCAAATCAGTCCTGCCTTGTCGCCAAGGCATGTTTAACATATCTGCCGATGACAGCCCAACCCGCAAGTTGAGCCGGATTCGGAACGAAAAACGCCATCCATTCCGGAATCCGAACCAGCCCAAGGTGGGCGAGTTGACGGGCGGGCGACCTCCTGTCCGCAATCATGGGATTTGCTGAACGGGGAGATCCGGGTCGCCAGATGTACGGGTGGGCCGTTACGGGGGCCTTTTGGGGCCGGCTGTCTGGAACCCCGAAACAGATCGCTCCAAAACGAGCAGTGTGGTATGTTTAGGCCGTCAGCAACGGCCAAAGAGGAATTTCTGGTCAACCATGGGCATGAGCTGGAGAGCCATTATCGCTGCCTTGGGGACTGCGGCTGAACTCGTCCGCTCAGCGAAGAACCTGCGTGAAACCGTCAGCGACCTAAGCGACAGGCGGGAGGCTCTTTCTCCCCCGCCGCCTGAGCAGGGCAATCAAGCGGCGGCCGCGCTTGCGGAAATGCGCGCGAGAATGGAGAGGGTTGAAGCTGGCGAGGCCAAACAGGCCGAACTCATCGCGAAGATGGCCGATCAAGATCAGGCCCTATGGAACCAGTTACAACACCTCGCCGCACGTGTAGATAAGATCTTCTGGATTGCCCTGGTGGCCCTGATCTTCTCCTCTTTGCTGATTTTGCGCGAACTTATCCGTCTACTCTTCTGAATCAACCCCAGAGCCGACTATGAGCGGCGAACGTGCACCAAACCACATGATGGTTTGGGTTTAACGTGACGGGTCCTCCTCAACTGAATTCTCTCTCGTTTCACTAGGCAGAAGAAAGCTCGGTCACGTCAGACCTGCGCGGGTGCAGGGCACAAGTACTGCTAGGCCGCTTCTCGTCAAAGTGCACGGCTTGCAGAGCTGCTGGCGATTGGTAAACGGTAGGCGACAAGGGAGCGGTAATCCTGGAGACTGTGGACCGATTTGTGAGCGGCCGGCCTCTCGTTCAGAATGGGCCTCAAGACCAGAGGCAAATGCGGCTAAAATGCAGCCTGCATCTGCTACCTGCGATTCTTACCAGTTTTACGGGAAGAGTTGTGCAGAAGAGGCTCGACAGGATCTAAGTTGTTTTCGTTCTTATCAGAAGTGGGTTGACACTGGAGAGATTCGCCGCCGGACATGGGCCTACCCTCTATCTGAGAAGCCTCCCGGAGGGGGACTGCGCTCTGGCTCCGGCTTCTACTCGCGAGGCCTGCCCACATCCACGATATCCAGGTCTGGCGGCTTGTCCCCTCGACCGAGCGCGAGGTAGTTGTCCTCGGCCAGGCTGAAATTGCGGTCGAGCGCCAGAGCTTCGCTCCACTGTTGCTCGGCTTCGTGCCGCGACTCCGGGGCCGCTTCAAGATACAGCGCGACACCCAAGTTGTAGCGCGCGTCAATCAGTTTCGGATCGAGGCGAATGGACTCCTTCCACTCGGACACGGCGTCCTTGCGCCATTCGGAAACAGCCTCCCCTTGCTGCGCAAGGCGGAAACAGCAGTTTCCGACATTCAGGTGTGTGGGGGCGAACGTGGGATTGCACTCGCTCGATTTGCGGTAGGCAGCGAGTGCCGATTCCCACTCGCGCAGGCGATAATAAGTACTTCCCAGATTGTAGTGCGGCACGAAATTCGCGGGCGCCAGCTCGCAGGCGCGCTGATAAAAGCCCAGTGCCTTCTGATTGTCCCCGAGCCCATCGTAAGCGGTGCCAAGATTATTGAGTATCAGCGGGTCCTCGCCGGCCTTTTCCCATTCGGCGGCGGCGCCTGCGTAGTCCCCCAGCTTGTAGAGAGTATTTCCAAGCCATTTGTGAGGCTCCGTTTTCGATGGCGCCAGCCTGGCTGCCTGGCTGTACAGTTCCAGAGCGGCTTGGAGGTTCCCTAATCGCGCTTGCACGTGGCCTAGTTCAGCTACGAAGCCGTCGTTCTTTGGATCTTCTCTGCGCTTGCCCTCCGTCTCAACCGCCGCCTGCAAAGCCGCCAGCAGATCCGATGCATCAGCGGGCCGGTTCTCTGCTTGGTTGAGTTTTTCGGCGGTTCGGACAGCCTCTTGGTAATCGCCTGCTTGCGCGTAGGCTCTTGCAAGCGCGGCCTGGATTTCGAGCGCGGCTGGAACCAAAGAGGCCGCCTTTTTCAACGCAGCCAGCGCCTCATCGAACTTCTTTTCCCGCGACAGATAGCGAACGAGTTCGATCCAGGCGGCGGGGTTTTTCGGATCTAAGTCGACCGCCTCCCGCAGTTCAGTCCCAGCCCTGGCGGTCAAATCGGACGCGGCGTCTGGAGACAAATCCATGAGGGCCAGTTGCGTCAATGCCACACCGAGGCCTTGGTGGTACCAGGCGGTGGTCGAATCGAGCCGGATCGCTTCCTCGAATTCGCGCACCGCCTCCTCATACAGCGGCCGTTTGCGGCGGTTGCTCGTCAGGTAATTCCCGGCCTCAGTCAGAGCGCCTGCCCAATGGCCATGATAGACGGCCTGATTGGGCGCCTTAGCCGCCGCTTGCTCGTAAGCTTCGATCGCGCGGTGGACGGCTCCGATGGCGACAAGACGGTTGCCCAAGAGATCGTAGTCAGTAGCCGTTTCCGATTTCTCGGCCAGTTCGCGATAGATCCGGATGGCCGTATCGTAGGATTTGCGCTCGAAGAACGCATCCGCGGCCGCAATCCGCCACCGCAGGTCGCTGGCGAAGTCCTTGACGCGGAGATATTGCCGTTCGGCCTCTTCCCCCCGCTGCAACAAATCGTAAATCTGACCCAATTCGTAGTGGTAGGCGGGCTGCTCCGGTTCCAGACTGGCTGCCCGTGCCGCCAATTCGAGGGCTTCCTGATAGACCCGGCGTTTTACCAACGAGCGGGCAGCTGAGTGACACGCGTCGGCCACCAACGCCGGCGGCGCCTCGTGCGTTCCAATGATCCGCAAGGTCGGAAACTCCAGGCGGAGTGCGGCCCTTACCCGTTGGCGAACATCTTGATCGACTACAATCGCGAGCTCATCGAAGTTGTCCCGCGGTGTCAGGAATCCCATCATTTGTTGTGCTGTATTGGAATCGATCGGTCCGCCGCTGGTCGCGATCGCCTGTTCGAGTTTCCTGGGGAGGGCAAGCACGGGCACGATTTCGTGCCGCTCCGGGCTCACAATCAGGGACCGCAACCCCAGCCGCGCAGCGGCGGTGAGATGCTCAAGGGATAGGTCGGCGAGGCCGCCGGGCGCGAGGTGCACCGGTGAATCTGGCAGTTCCGAAAAATGATACGCGGCGCTTGTCCCCTCCGACTCGATCTCGCGCAGATTCACCAGGCCTTCCAAGATAGCCGCGAGGTCGCGAATCGTAACACGTTCATCGAGCAGGCGCCTCAACACCGAGGTAAGCCAGCGATGGGGCGGTCCGAGCCGCGGGAATCGAACCGGCAAGCTATTCACGAGCGCCGGCGCGCTTTGACCGAGGCGGTCGAGCATGAGGTAGACCACGGGTGAAGCAAGCAGACTTCCCGCATTGGCCAACAGAAGCCATCGAAGAAGCAAGCCCAAGTATTCAGTCGAACTCAGTTTATTCTCCTGGGTGGTAATGACATCCGGAGAGCTTTCGGCGGCGAAGTACCACACCCCGAAGATTGGATCGAACAAACGGAAGTGTCCAGCCGCGCTGAGTTTCGTGATTTCATCGGCGCTGAGCAGCACCTCGTTACGCGACAGCACACGCATCACCGGCAGGTGAATGTCGTTCAACTGGAACTGCACTTCGCCCGGCCTTAGAAGGCCTGCTTCAATCCGCGTTTCCGGGGTCAGGAAACCGTATGCTTGGGCGATCTTTTGCCCTTCTGTCCAGTCTTTCTTCTCTTTCCTGAACCAGAATTCGTCATTGGACAGATATAACGCCGAGCCAAGGGTGAGATCCGCCGCGTCTTCGATTGCCTGTTCAAAGCAACTCGCCACCGCTGTTTCGGAATCGAGGGCGAGGCGTTCGCGCTTGACCAACGCTTCGGCGTGGCGCAGTGAGAAGTTGTATCGCGCAAACAGACGCGCGAATTCGCTGAATGCTTCGATCGCCCACGCGTCCGCCCGCCATGCAGTGCGGAGTAGCGCGGCCAACTCGGGCGTAATCAAGTCCTCGCGCCGTTCATACAGAGCGAAGTTGACCAGGGCGGCGAAATGCTGTGGAGAAGGGGAATCGGGAAGCACACGCTGAGGCCACCAACGGTCCCGCGATCGGCGGCCGTTCACAGCAATGCCAAACGGTTCCGGTCCGTTGGGCTTCGCACCGTCCGCGGCAGTAAGCGACAGCACAACCGTCGCGGGCAATCCCAGATCGGCGCATAACTGGCGTGCATACTGACGCACGGAGATTTCCAGTTCGCGGCACGGTGCCATGCCGCTCAGATTAACGTCCAGCCTAAGCGGTTGGTTGGGCGGCATTGGCATCCCCACTTCTGGACCTCACCTCGGGAAGTATTTCCCGAGTCGACAGTACGGGAAGGTCCAGCCCCTGACAGGCTTTCGCAGCGAACGGCCGCACTAGGGGCGAAGTCGCAAGTATCGCGCGGCGTTTCCGGGTGCTCGCTTCGACCCTGACCCGAACGGCGAACTCGCGAATCTTGGAGCGAAATTCTTCCGGCTTGGCCAGCAACGGTTCAGAGCCGGTCCACTCGACGGCCCCGGTCACCGATTCTTCCAACTCCTTTGACAGATACGCGATTTCGAAATCCTCTTCGATGCAGTTTCCCGCCAGACCCTTGCGTATCTGCGGCAGCGAGCGCACTTCCTCCACCGTCATCGTTGCGCCGAGGCCTAGCGCGCGGCAGCGGCGAAATTCGCAAACGATGGCATCCAGCGCGGCGATGGGCGCCTGCTCGGCGAGCAGCATCTTGAGAACCATCGTGAGCCTGAGCAAATCATCATTCTCAATATCAGCGCCTTGCGATTTGGCGAGCTTACGGATTGCGGACCGGCATTCGTCGACGCTGTAAAACCGGCCCGCCTGTTCTCGAGCTGTCCGCTCCACGGCACCCTTCAGGGCGCCCCATTGTTGGTCGCGAGACCGGACGGACTCGTCCAAACTCTGGTATGCCATCGGAACGGCTCGAATAAGAAAATGGAACTTGCCTTTGTTTAACGATCGATTGTCGCGGAACAGGATGCCCGGCAAAGTGAATCCCGCCGACTTGGATAGCGTGTCACGAACTTCTTTGATTCGGTCCTGCAACCCGAGAGGAAATGGGCCATCGGCAGTGAAACCTAAGTCATTCTGGGAGTCAGAAGCGAACTCAAGTTCGATGAGCCTTGGCGCGTCACGGCCGGAGAGAGGATCTTCGAACGTTTTGCCTGCGATCAACTGCCGGCCTAAGGCGATCAGGAGATTCTCCGCGTATTCGTGCTTCTCGGGGTCGAGCGCGCACGCGCGCTTACGTGCCGCCAGAACCTGTTCGCTCTTCTTTGATGCCTCGGCAAACCCATTCTCGCGCGCGGCCAGCTCCTTGGCGACCGCCTCATACACGGCGGCAATCTTGTCATGGAAGTCGGGAAGAGGCTCGCATATCTCGCGCGCCTTCTCATACTTGCTCTCAACGCGCTTCCAATGAGCCGGGTCAACCGCGGAATCGAGTTGCGCGAATTGATCGCAGTTTTGCAAAGACAGGTAAGAGAAGGACCGGGACTGACGGTCATATTGCCGGAACGAGAGAATGAGATACTCCATCCTTCCGTTCAGGTCTAAGCATTCGGCCGGCTCGCCGACCGAGGATAGCGTGCGCAGCACATCGAAATTGTCCGGTTGAAAGTGGGTGAGTATGTGACGGCAGAGCAAGGCGCTGGCATCGGATCGCTTGGGCAGGCTCGCCCAAGCGCTGGCTACGGCGGCCAGAGCTGATACCTCGCGGTCCGAAAATGCCGTCCAGTTTATCGTTCTCAGTTGGAGGATTTTGTCCAGTCCGTCCTTGTCTCGGACGTGGCGGAAAGGCGTTAGCCGCGGAGAAGTCTCAAGCAGTGTGAGAGTAAGCGACTCCATGTCCCGCAACTTCTTCGTGTACGCCTCCATGTTGGCGCCCAGCGTGTTCTGCCGCTGGGCGACGTCCTGCTCCAGTTGCCGAAGCTTGGCCTCCTCATTCGGCCTTTCCTTCTCTGAAAGCTTCTCTAATGCCTCTCTCCCCTGCTGTAACACGCTTTGTAGCTTGTTAAGTTCGGACTTGAGATCCTCGTTATTCGAACGCTCTTCGTAGAGAGACTGTGCGCGCACGTCAAGAACTCGCGCACGAAACGCCGGCGGGAGAGCCGCGCCGGCGCGCAGCACATCCTCGCAAATGCGATTCAAACGATCTCCAGCCTTAGAGACCCAGGTGAGAGCAAGGAACCAGTTGTAACGAAATATCACATTGGACGGATTTAGCTCAACTGCCTTCTGATAAGATGCTACCGCCTCGTCCAACGCGGCGGAGCCCGGCGCGCCGAGCTCGAACCTCAAGAAGTAGTTGAAAGAGGCATTGCCGTAATCGTTCAGCGCATAGCTCTGGATTAGAGGAAGGTTCCGGCCAAGCGAGGTCGCGAGTTCGTCGGATGCCCCGAGCGTCCGATCCTTGAACTGCCGGAAGCGTGTGAGCATTTGGCTCGTCATTCGCTCGTAGTAGATGGCAGCGCCCTCGCTGTATTGGCTGGAACCGCTCGCGGCCACCGACGCATCTGCCCGTGTGGCTTCCTCGTAAAGAAATACACCTTTCATGAGCCGGCTGACTGCCGGCTCACGTTCGATTTCCGACGCAAGGCCTCGCTCCAGTTCCACTCTGGCAAGGCAGTATTTGAGGTCGCCGACAAAGGTACGGCCCGCGATTTTCTCCAATTCAATACCGTCAGCGAGCTTTCTTCTCGCGGTGGTCAAGTCGTCCACGAGCCAGTACAGATAGCCCTGATTAATCAGCGACGCGATGTTCCCCGGATTCAGCTTGAGCACCGCTTCGTAGCCGCGGCTTAAACGCTTTACATCCGCCGCGGTGATTTTTTCATGGTCTCGCGCCAGCAGGTGGCAGCAATCGGCCAGCCAGAACAGCGCGATCTCAGATTGAGGGTTAATTTCCGTGGCTTGCCTCAAATACCGAATCTTCGCCTCCAGCTCGGGCTCCAATTCTGCCGTCGCCAGAAGTATCAGGACACGCAAGCGATCCGACTCTGGGCCCAATGTCTCTGTGCCATTGAATACGCCCAGCGTCTCCGCATACCGTAGCAGCCGTGTCGCCTTCCTGGAATCCTGCAGCATCGAGTAGGCGAGCGCCGATACCGCAGCCAGCTCACATAGATCGCTCTCAACGGCCCGGTAGAGCGGCTTGCGGTTCGGACGTCCGCCTTCCGCCTGGACCAAGTGCGCCAAAAGCTGTTCGAAATCGGCACCCGAATCGATCGCCTGGTCTAATCCGGCGGAAATTCCGAAAGTCTTATCGCCACTCTGCGCGTTATAGCACGACGTGAGCAAGCGCCGCGCGGTGTCGAGTTCCTGGCGGACCACGAATATAGGATTGGCCTCGCGCCCCGCCATTGCCGACAGCAGACGGCGATACAGCAGGCAGCGCGCGTGGCCCAGATTGCTCTTGGCTTCCGCCGACATTGCCGCTCGTATGCCGGTCCACTCCCAGCAGGTGAGCACCGGAGCCCACCGGCCTGCCGCAAGCATGATCGACTGCACCCAACTCGACTTCAGCTCATCGAGCGATACACGGTACAGCTCCAGGGCACGATCGTAGGATTCGATCGTGTTGGAGGTCTCGAAGTCCACCGCCTCAGTGTAGCGAGCCAGGGCACGCAACGAGTCCGTTGGGAAAAGCGTCATCTTATTCCGCAAATCCATCTCGATTTGCTTATAGATCTCCGTCGTGATGCTCGAGTAGACGCGTTCGACCAGATGCTCGTAGTCCTCGCCCTCGAGCGTCGAAGGAGCTTTATCTCCCAACGGAAGCTGGACCGCGAAAGCGAGATTGAACGGATTCGAAGCCGGGCCGATGCGAACCCGCGGCCAGACATGGAGTATCCAGCCCTCCTCGTCATTCTCTTTACGGGTCGCGTAGTCGCCTTCGATGTGGAAATGGGAGGTTCGTGAGGGCTGTTTGACCTCGTCGCCGGTGCCGGACGGCAACAGCGAAAAGCGCCGGATACGGCGGTCCAGGCGCTCCATCAGGTCGTAGCGCAGCAGCTTTAGCTGGTCCAAGCCCGGACTGGACGCAACCGGACCAAATTCGCTAATGGAAAAGGTGTAGCGGAACGGCACACCGGATTGTTTGAACAGAAAGCCGGTGTAACGCAGAATGATGTACAGCGAGAACGCCGGGACGGCGACATAAACGGGTATCCACTCTCGCGAAAACGGATGTGCAGCCAAGTCCCCCCATTTCACATGCAGGGCGACCGCGACCTGAACGGCGGCCGAGCCGATGGCGACAATCAGACCCCAATGGCTTCCGTACCGGCGCGCTTCGAGGCGTTTTTCAATGTCCCTGAACCCACTCAGCATCTCCGTCGTGGGCATAAAGTCAGCGAGTTTCAAATCACCTCCCGCAGTGAAACTATTCTAAGACGCCCGTGACTGTTAACCTGATTTTACCACGGTGATTCAGCCGAACAAATCCAATAAGCCCGCGTCTGAGCGCCCGCGACGGCCTGGTCGAGTTCGTCGGCGGATTATTGACGGCTGCCCTTCTCGCTCATCACTCTCGTCAAGATCAGCAGTGTAATGACCGGCGTCATGCTGTTCTTCATCATGCAGTTCGCCCTCGCGGCCGCAGAAGGCTCTAATCACCCCCGTAAAATTGCCGTTAAGAACCTCCCGGCGAGCCGCTTGGACAGGAGCCGGGTGTAGCCCCACTCTCGCCCCGGCGGCAGCTTAAGAGAATAGTGCCACGTTCGCAATTAGTCGATCTGAACTGCACGTTCAGAGAATATTTTGGCGCTGCTGCTGCGAAATCGCCCAGCACTACTGATGGTGGCACGTCCGACGCCTGCGGGTGTGCCAATGAGTCCCGCCTTATCGTATTGCTTTATCCATCGGTCGGATAACTCGCTGCGCGGAAGTTATTTCGGACGACCCCAGCAGGTCGACAACTTCTCGAGGGCCACCGATTACCCGCGATCAACAGCGCAGTGTTTACGAATCCACCTGCCTGGTCTCGCGAACCCGCAGCTGAGGTGCCGATGTTCGCCTGCTCTTTTCCCCTTAGTGACGGCGCACTCTGAAGTCATTGTGGCAACGCCAACGCAGCGGACTCGTCATTTGGCCCTGCACCGCTCTGCTCGCAGATTGGGCGTCCGTGACTTCCCCGAAGCCCGGTTCGGGACGGTCGGCCGTGCATCAGTGGAGCATACGTATCGGCACTCACTGGGGGACTCTAGGTTGCTGAGGCCCGGCCGAAAGCGATCGACGGATTCGAATCTCTTTGTGTCCTTTTGCGAAGTGATACCTGGTCTGGCTCCAGCTTTCCTTATACCAACACACATTTAGTGCGCTGCCCACGAATCATCCATCTTCAAACGCTCCTCGCATCCGTTGGTGTTGGGGGATGGGTTTTGTATCGGGTCAAGGTGCGGGCAATTTTCCCGCAGAGCCTCCCTCCTCTATTCCGTCTGTGCTTGAGCCTTCGGCTGAGTGATGGGCAAATAAACCTGGAAGCGAGTGTCGCCCGGGTGCGAAGAAACACGGATCTCACCATGATGATTCCTGATGATGCGGCAAACCGTATCCAGTCCCAGACCTGTCCCCTCGCCGACTCCTTTGGTGGTGAAAAAGGGGTCAAAGATATGCGGCAGAACCTCTGGCGGGATTCCGGCTCCGTTGTCACCGATTTCGACGAGCACGCGGTCGAGGTCACGCGCGGTCCGGACCCGCAGCTCACCCTTCCCTTTCATGGCCTCGATGGCGTTGGAAATCAGGTTGGTCCAAATCTGATTGAGCTCACCACCATAGGCGCAAATTTTCGGAAGGTCTTGGTTGTACTCCCGGACTACGTTTATTCCGCCCTTGAGGCGGTGGTGGAGAATGGTCAACGTATTCTCAAGCCCTTGATGCAGGTCGATCTCCTGCATGGCAGCCTGGTCCATGTAGGAATATTCCTTGATCGCACGAACCAGCTCCGAAATGCGTTTCGTGCTGACCTCGATCTCGCGGATCAGTCTCGAGATCGTGAGTATGGAAGCGATGCGAATGAGTGCATCGCTCAACACCTTGTCGCCCACCTGGGCAGCCAAACTTTCCAACCTGGGAGTGTCAACGCCCGCATCGGCGATGACCGGCGAAATCTTCCAGGCATCGGGCACGTGCCGTGCTTCGAGCCACGCAGTGACGCGCTCCTCGCGGTCAGCTTGGGCCAGTGGATCCGCGGGAATCGGAGCGGTATATTGCCCCGCCTCCCGCTCGAAGCTGGTAATTATTTCGCGCTGTTCCTGGGAGAGGGCATGGCGGGCCAGCCGGATGCTGGCATCGCGCACGGTCTCAAGCGCTTCGCGGAGGCTTGCCGTTGCCCGTTGGGCCGCGGCGGCTGGGTTGTTCAACTCATGGGCCAAGCCGGCGGACAGCTTGCCCAGTGCCATCAGCTTATCGCGCTGCGTCTCAACCCTGGTGGTCTCGCGGATGCGGTCTGACATGAGGGCCACCAAACGCTGGCCGAGCTGCGGCATTCGCTGCAACATTTCGGGAAAGAGGTTTCTGTGGAGGAGCAGAACGCGGGTGGGAAGCACGGCTTGAGTCGAGCCACCGTAATGCGTCAGCCTGGAGTACGGCAGCAAACCGGTAACGTGGCCGGCATAGGCTCTAAAGATAAGCGGGTCGGCGCTACTTCCCCGTTCGAAGCGAATCTCCCCCTCGAGGATCACGACGAGATGGTCCTGAGGATCGCCGTCGCGCGCGATGAGCTCTCCCGGCTGGAAGCGTCTTTCCTCAAACTTTTCTGCCAGCCAGGCGAGTTGTTCTTGAGGCAGGTCCGAAAAGACCTCGATCTTGCGCAGATCGTCGATCAAACTCTTGCCTGTTTCTGTCGTGAGGTTTTCCGCCATGTCACACCGCACTGAGGTACTGATGAATGAACTGCACTGCAATCGAGCCTTCGCCCACGCCCGATGCAACCCGCTTTACCGAACCGTGGCGGACGTCGCCTGCGGCGAAGATGCCGGGGACACTGGTTTCCGTCCAATACGGGTCACGGTCCAACAGCCATCCCCGGGGCCGCTTTCCGTCGCGCAGGAGATCTGTTCCGGTAAGGATAAATCCGCGCTCGTCGCGCTCTACCACGCCCGCCAGCCAATCCGTGTTGGGCTCGGCGCCAATGAAGACAAAGAGCGAGTTCGCGGGTGCACGATCAGTCTCGCCGCTGTCCCCGCAGCGAATGGAGAGGGCTTCGAGGTGCTGGTCGCCGAAAACTTCCACCACCCGCGCGTTCGTTTCCACCTTGATATTCGGCGTGTTTTTGATCTGGTCGATCAGGTACTGCGACATAGAAGAGGAAAGGGATCCGCCCCGGACCACCATCACCACTCGTCGCGCATACTTCGAAAAATACATCGCAGCCTGCCCGGCGGAGTTGGCGCCTCCGACGATGTAAACGTCTTCATCCTTGCACGCCATCGCCTCCGTCATTGCCGAGCCATAGTAGACGCCGGACCCTTGCAATCGCTCCGCGCCGGGCACGTCAAGCTTACGGTAAGAAACGCCCGTCGCGATCAGCAACACTTTGCAACCGACTTCGTTCCCCTCCGCCAACTTGACGATCCGCGAGGGGTCTTCCACACGGACGGCGGCAACCTGCTGCGGGGCGAGAATCTCGACTCCGAAACGCCTGGCCTGGGCCACAGCGCGGCGCGCCAGGTCGCCACCGCTCAATCCGGAAGGAAACCCGAGGTAGTTCTCAATGCGTGAGCTCATCCCCGCCTGCCCTCCCGGCGCTTCCATTTCGATCAGCACGGTTTGGAGGCCTTCCGAGGCGCCGTAAACAGCCGCCGCCAAGCCTGCCGGACCGCCGCCTATGATCACCAAATCGTAAAACGCCATCTCGGGCCGCACGCGCAGTCCGAGTTTCTCGGCCAATTGCGCCGTGCTGGGATCAGCTAAACAGGAGCCATCAGGGAAGAGCACCTTCGGCAAGCTGGAGGCTTCTGCCCCCACCGCCTTCACCAGCCGGCGCACTTCGGCGTTTTGCTCCGCCGTCTCGACATCGATCCATTGGTAAGGGGACTGATTGCGCGTTAGAAAGTCCCTGATCGCGTAAGAATGTGGAGACCAGCGCGTGCCGAGAACTCGAACACCTTCAAAAGGAGGCCGGAACGACGCCATCCAATCGTCCAATAGGTCATCGAGCACGGGGTAGAGGTGTTCCTCCGGCGGGTCCCAGGGCTTCAGCAGGTAGTGTTGGATTTTGGCGCTGTTGATGGCTTGAATCGCCGCCTCGGTGTCGGCGTAGGCCGTGAGCAGAACGCGCTTGGCATTGGGGAAAAACTCCATCGCCCGTCCCAGAAATTCCACCCCGGTCATCTGAGGCATCCGCTGATCGGCCAGAAGCAGCCCCACCGAATCGTTTCGCCTCTTGAGCCCCTTCAGCGCCTCCAGGGCGGCCGCGCCGGAGTCAGCGCGCAACACCCGGTAGCGCTCGCCATACCGGCTTCGCAGGTCACGCTCGACCGCGCGCAAAACTTGGGCATCGTCGTCCACCGTCAGCAGTATGGGCTTTGCCATTCATTCGCCTCTGGATCAGGCTCAAGGGGCTCGAAACGGTGGGCTTCGCTCGTAACACCGTCGCCGCCTCCACAACAGTCTATCGGATGAATCTCGGCCATCGTCCGTTTCAATCCTGCCGACCTGCTCAATGCCGGTGTGCCGCTGGATCCGGGCCACGGCCAATACATCCTTGGGGTTGTCCCGCCGAGCTTCGTCCTGCGTTTGGTGATGTGGCCCGAGTGTTCGGTCTCGTTCGAGTTTCTTGCGAGGAAAGCCCAACCCACCGCTTAAGCCGGATTCGGAATGATAAGCGTCCTACCCACTCCGGAGCCCAGCCAAACGCCAGGATTGTCGATGGGAAGCCGACTTTTCAGGCCGAATCCCCGAAACCAAGCGGGCCTGTGTGAGCGGCGGTAGCTTGCGGCGAGATGAGTGAATAGACTCTTCAGTGACCACAAGAAAGTATTCTTCCCCACGGCGGCTTGTCTAAACGGAATTGCAATGTAGGTGTAACAATACGGTAACAAGGTCTCAATACACTCAAGCCTTTAAATCCTAAACATGTTTGATCCGCCGCGAAGGAGATTGAAAATGAAGACTTCCCATTGGGGCATGATGGTATTGACCGCAATTATCACTTTAAGCTTCGTTGCGTGCAGTGGGAACAAGGGCTCTACCGAAGGCGTGAGACTGCAAGGCGCCGGGGCGAGCTTTCCTAACCCGCTTTATCAAAAGTGGTTTAAGACGTACAGCGCCAGCCACGGCAGCGTGCAGATTGACTATCAATCCGTAGGCAGCGGCAGCGGCGTTAAGAGCGTCATCGATAAGACCGTGGACTTTGGCGCCAGCGACATGGCGATGACCCCCGAGGATATGGCCAAGGTGGACGGAGGGGTGCAACTCCTGCCGATGACCGCCGGCTGCATCGTGCTGACCTACAACCTCAAAGGCGTGACGAATTTAAAGCTCTCTCGTGCAACTTATGCGGGAATCTTTCTGGGAAAAGTCAAGAAATGGAACGATCCGGTCAGAGGCACGCCAAGGTCGCTGGCCGACTTGAGGTGGTCCCCGGCCAGGACGCCCAGGCCGCCGGCGTAATTCGGAATGCACTCCGTCAGTCCAAACTCCGCCGAAAAATAGGCGATCTGGATTCCCAGGGCTTCCGGATGCTCTATGGCGAACCAGCCGGCGCCGGCAAGGTACTCATCCAGATTCGCGGACTCACGGTCCATCTGCGCGAGAAAAGCCTCATCGCCGCAGAGTTCGGCCAGCCGCTTCTGGTCGATGCGCCAAGAATCAGGCGCGGGTTATGGCCGGTCTCTTCCCAGAGGTCGGCATCCAGCGTCCGGAAGAGTTCGATGGTTGGGTGGTGCCAGGACCATCGCAGGTTCAGGGAGAGCTTGTGCAAGCATTGCAGCCGGGCCGACAAGCAAGGGGTAACATGATAAGCGTGAACTCGGGGCTTGGTTAAGACCTCCACGTTCCCCACCAAGCTAGCCGCCTTATGCGTCAATTAGGTTACGCCAATGTTATTTTGGCCACCCTCTTCGCAACTCAAATGCTGGCAGTCATGACCTCGGCCCGAAAATGATCGGGTTGCCCTGTGGAAACCAATCGGGGCCGCGCAGAAATCGGGATGGCAAGGGGTCAATGCTACCCAGCGCGCTAGCCGATCATCCCTATTTGATAGCGTGCCATGCAGCCATCGCAGTTTGGAACGTAGTCTGCCCCACCTCGGGATCGAGAGTGTCTCCGTTCATCCGTATGGGCTGGTTGGGAGCCGCGCCTTGCAACCAGAGATCAGCGTATTTGGATATTGCGTCCACTTGCGACTGCTCGACCGCATCCATGTCGAGCTTTGCCAAGTAAGTGAACTGTGCCGCGCTCATGGAACCAGGCGCGCGCCAGGAACTCGCGGTCTTTACCGGGCTGATCAAGGGGTTCATGCGGATTATCCGGGTGTCAGCGGGCGGCTTATTGAGCCCCATGCCGCCCCCCGTCATGACGTGGGCCAGGAACGTCGCGATGTCGGGCGGGTCGTCCAGAATCGATGTCGCAAGCTTGCGCAAATCGGTGACGAGCCCGGGAGCGGCAATTTGCTGGACATACGGGGAAGATTCCTGCCCCGGCCTTGGCCAGGGAAGCGCCACCGATGCCGTGCCAATGCTCAGCACGGCAAGGTTCAGGGGGTCCTGGCCCTTCATGATCGCTTCCGTGACTGCCGCCAGAACAGGATTGTTGCAGCCAGAGATTGCGCCGTCCCAGTAGCGGCCCGGCTGGTCCGGGAAAGTAGCGGGGGCATCGAAATAGTTCACGGGCGCATTGGTCGAGGCGTGAATCGCTTCCGCCAGGGTGACATCCGCGGCCTCACCGGTTCCCCATGTTGGCCCATTGGCCGTGGACGAACGGAAAAAGGTCGCTCGGTTGCGATCATAGTCGAATCCGACAATGAGCAGATGCACGTCTTCACTCGAACCGGGACGCCGTAGACCTGCGGCAGCATGGTCAAGAGGGAGGGTGCCCTTGGTTGGAAATGCGTTTTGCAAAGCCGGAAGTTTGTTCTCCGCACTGTATTTTGGCCCCAGCCCCGTTAAATCGTGAAGGGCACGGTCGCCGAAGGAGTGGGTCGTGGAGAACACCGCCTCTCGCTCGGTTTGGTCTTGAAAGAAGGCGAGGATCTCCCCAAGCTGGAGACCTTCCACTAACCCTCCCAGCACGATACTTCCACCCGAATTCGCCGCAACGAGGTCGAAATCTTCTAAGACGACTTGACCGGAAGTGCCTTCACCGTAAAGTGCTATTAATGCTTTGAGCTGGATAAGCGCCCAGGTACCGCCGCCATCGAGAGATAGTATGCGATAGTTCATTGAGCCCTCGTTTCTTCAACCCAAAGTGCGGTTGATGTGTGATTATCGTCCCAATGCGGTACGGCCCGCACCGTGATAGAAAAGCCCGCCCAAGCCGACGCTGAAAATGAAACATCCGTACAAGGCAGCCAACCACAGCGCGGGTAGAGGCGACAATCTCACCGGAAGCAGGCGGAAGAGCACAGGAAACCCCACGAACAGCAGTACGAGTTCTGCCATCAGTGTGCCGTTGCCGGGGTTCATGCTCCGCTCCGACATTTCTGTTCTGTAACCGAGCATAGCAAGAAAGCGCCTAACTACGAACAGAACCTTTCTGTCCGCGGGGTCTTCGGCGCAGGACGAACCCACGGTCATTGCAGTCCTGACCGTGAGATTTTCTCACGCCCGATACCGTTACGGCAACCCGAAAACCCCTTGTGGAAAGGGGATTTATCGCCACTAATCCGCCGCGGATAACTTCGGTCCACGCCACGCGATCAGGCAGGGGTAATGCGGTCAAGGTGCCCTCCGGAAGGCCTGCGGCTTCACACCGGGCAACTTCCGAGTACCCCGTCAGGCGATAGCGTCAATGAGCGGCCAGAGCCACGATTTGGCGGCAACGATGTAAGTTTGCCGAAGCGGAGGCGTGCGGCGCGTTGCTGGGATTGGTCGGAACCTCCCTGCGGTTACGAATCAGCGCGCTCGTACCAGCGGAGCACGCGCAGGGCGCGTAAGGTGTTCCACCGGCTCGGTCGGCCCTCGCCCTCGTCCGTCTCGGCCGGCATCACGCCGGGATACCGGGTCTCGAGCGGCCACCGCCCGTCGCCGTCGCGCTTCGACGCGACTAGCTCGATCGCCTGGGCCACTCGGTCGCCGGGCGTGACGCCGGCGCCGCGCAGGTACTCGAGCCCCCGCAGCACGTCGTAATGCCACCACGTCGGGAACGCGAAGCGCATCCAGGAAGCGCCGCCCTTGCGATCTCGCTCGATCACCTCGCCGGTCGACCGCCTCCGGAAGAGTCGGCGCTCGAGGAGGTACTCCTGCCCGCGGAGGCGGGCCGCGGTCACCTCCAGGGTCCCTCCGCCCGCCCGTTCGTGCTCGAGCAGAGCCTCCAGCACGCAGATCGTGGTATTGAACGACGACCGCGTTGAGCTGTTCGGCGCGTCACAGTTCCAGCCGCCGTCGGAAAGCTGCTCGGCGAGCAGCCGGTCGACGATGCCCCGGACGTTCTGTCCGAAATAGGCGCCGACCGCCCCGACCTGCCCGTTGATGCACGGCTCGACCTCGCCCTCAAACAAGCCGTTGCCGTCGCATTCTGGGGGGCCACATCCCTGCCACGTCACCCCGTCGCGGACGAGGCCCACCGCCCGGCGTGCTTGGTCGCTCGCAGGATCCAGACCCAGGTCGCGCAACAGCATGAGGACGTGCATCGTGGAGTCCCACCCGCGGTTCCATGCTGCTCCACCCCACCGACCATCGTCCGCCTGGAGGGCGAGCAGCCTCGCGCCCACGCCCTCGGTCGCGACCCTCGCGCGCTCCGCCGCGACCTCCCCCGCGGGCGCACCGGTCAGGTCACGCATCACTTGCCAGCGGATCGACGGGTCCGAATCGAGCAGCCAGTCGATGACAGCCACAGATCTTCCTCCGACCAACAGCATTCGGATGCATCCTCCTGCCGGCATTACACTCCCGCCGCGTTCGTGACAGGTTGCGGAAGGCCGGCCGAGTACATTATTGATTAACGCCTTCTCCGCATCAGGCAAACCCAAGCTCTGGGCGGGTGGGGGCGGTCGGATCCGAAAGAGCCTGAAACGAGCGACAGGATTTCAAAGTATGGCTCCACAGCATTCACGATATCTCTTGCGGTCCGCTGTGGCGGGCCTGGGCCCTCGCGATGTTCATCAGCGTTGCCAATCAGACTGAGCCATAGGCCATCTGTTCCCAAATAGCCATGGACGATTTCAGCAAACCTCCTCCGTTCGTGGTCCGAACCTAACGTATGAAAGCACCCGCGATCAAATGCAAAGCCAAAAGGCGCCCCTTCAATGCGGCTTGTCATGATGTCACTCACGCTAAAATCGCATTTGACTTTGCTTTCTCCGGCTTTCGATCTTGCCTTCTCAATCGCTACCTCCGAAGCATCAATTCCCGCCACTTGGAAGCCTTGTTGCGAAAGCCATATGGCGTTATCGCCGGTTCCGCATCCGATTTCCATTGCTTTGCAGGGTTTTATGGGCGTTGCGGCTACGGTCTGAATCAGGTTGCAGTCAGGTTTGCCAATATCCCAAGGCGTGTCGCCTCCGGGTGGATGCCGTCGTAGCCATTCGGTTGATTTGTATCTTTGCTTGGAACGAAGTTCTTCCGACATTTAACCCCCCTTTGCGACTCCGGCCTTGCGCGTCCAGAAACGCTCGCCGGCCCCAAGCCCCGCGCTCGTGACGATCGGGGCGGTCGCTTTCGATGTTCTTGGTATTTTAACTCAGCTTCCGACCTGCGGCCCGAGGACGTGCTGCTGGCGCTTGGTCTGGCACTGTACGACTCAGCGACTTTTTGTACTTGTCCTTTGTTTTCATAGACATCCTGGCTTTGTTCTCCCGAATTTGCGGTCGACTTGTTGAGGAGTCCAGAAGGCGAGGAGTCAGCCGCCGACTTCCGGCCTGCGGCCCGAGGGGGAGACTCTCGGTCGGGTCTTGGTCTTCCACTCCTCAACTCCTCGACTCCTTGACTCCTGGACATTTTTACATTGTCATTTGTTTTCATAGACATCCTGGCTTTGTTCCGGCGAATTCAAGTCGAGAAGTCGAGAGTCGAGGGTCGAGGAGTGACAAACCGTCGGTGTCCGTTCGCCTGATCTCTTGCATTGGCCCCACAACTCCTCTACTCCTCGACTCCTCAACTCCCCGACTGTTTGTTTTCATAGACATTCTCGGTTTGTTCCCGCGATTTTATATTTTCTCGCATTGCTTTGGAGTACCCCACCAAACCTCTTCAGCACCCTCTTCCCTGGGGAGAGGGTAGCGAGAGTAGCGAGCCAAGTGAGGGGTTTCTTTCCCTTGAGCCTCGCAACTTCTGAATTCGGCATTAGTTCCCGCATAAGGCAGCATGAATTAGGTTCGTTTTTCAGTTCGTTTTGAGTTCGTTTTCCAAACGCACCATGTATTTTCAATAACATACTGGCTTCGTTCGTACTATTTTGTGTTTTTTTCAGAGTCGTGCCCCCCGGGTCGCTCGCCAGGTTTGCGGGTCGGGAAATTGGCGAGTCGGGAAGTCCAGGAAACGCCCGCCGTCTCCCCAAGCTGCAACCCGAAAGAGGAGGCCAACGGTTGGCTTCCCAACTCCTCGACTCTTTGACTCCTCGACTTCTCGACTGTACTTTGAGGCAGAAACCACAGGCAGGAACTACGGACGAAAACAAAAGCGAACTTTCTGGCATGACCTTACCGGCAGGGACTGACCCCTGCCCAACCCCACAGAACAACTCTAGCCTATGTCGTCCCGTTTGTCAAGAGAAAAATGCGCAGAGCACAAAAAGTCCGAGTTAGTCACGGAACCGCCATGCGCAGCCCTCAATGGCAGAAGGTGGGTCGGCGCGGTTGCAATAAAGACTCGGCACCGTGTTGCAATTCAGGGTGAGATTAGCCGTATAATCGCGCCTCTGACCATGACGGCGTTCCAAGACATCTCGCACTCGCTTCGCCAACTTTATCTGGAGGACGAGCGGCCCTGGCTGGTCGGCTTCAGCGGCGACGAACGCATGGAAAAACTCATCGAATTCCGCGAACTCCTCTGCGGAGCTTTGGAGTGCGGCAGCTTGCTGCCGCTTTTTCCCCGCCAGCTTGCTCGCGGCAATCCTTTTCCGTCCCCCCGGCCAGCAAGCTGGCCTGTAAGAAAGCGGCAGCAAGCTGCCGCACTCCAAATTGAAGGGATCTTGTGCGCGATTGGCCTCACAGCCCGATTCACCGCTTGGAACTGACGGGAGCTTACATCGTAACTGGCGCCACGTACCTGAAGAAGCCGACCTTCGCGGGGCATCAGCGCCTCGAGTACCTTTGCGACCTGCTGCTTGATCTGGCGGAGAAGTATCAATGGCAGTTGCAAGCCTGGGCGGTGTTCCCCAATCACTACCATTTCATCGCGCTGTCGCCCGCGGAGGCTG
>Ga0209517_10001895_pt1 | contig 30613 bp, 31 predicted proteins | sample PeaSoiMetSII2010_FD_187695 | JGI IMG/M metagenome (GOLD analysis project Ga0209517, IMG submission 187695) | Peat soil microbial communities from Weissenstadt, Germany - SII-2010 (SPAdes) (version 2) | ecosystem: Environmental > Terrestrial > Soil > Wetlands > Peat | place: Germany...
CGTTTCGGGGGTTGGAAGCGTAGTTGTTTTCATAGGCATGATTGAGGTTGATTGTTTATCTGTCATTAATAGTTGTCGCCCATCGCGCCAACTCCCTCAACTCATGCCTTCTTTTGGACGTTAGGCGGCAGACGCGCACACGATGAAACAACAACCATAAACGAAAAGGAAAAGTATAAATATGACACCATTACTTGCAGCCTTAGAGTTCAGTGACTACGGCATCATTGTGCTCATTCTGTGCGCCATTGCCGGCTTTGCCGGATGGTCCAAAGACAAGTATAACCCGCTGAGATTGGAGGTGCAGATAAGAGAGCTTCAGCAAAAACTGGACGCTCTCCTCAAACATCAAGGCATTGAAATGCCGACACCCACGCCGTCCGACTTGTCGCCTTTACTTCAGCTTATGGCCAAAGACCCGCACCAGAAGATTGCCGCCATTAAACTCTACCGGCAAGAGAATCCCGGAACCGGCCTGGCAGAGGCGAAGCAAAGAATAGAAGAATTTAGCAAGACTGGCCGATGAGACGAATTTGCCTAAGCTCTGGACGTTAGGCGAACCCAGACATTGAGAAAATACATTATGAAAACAAAAACATTCACCTTATGGGCAAAGGTTTGTTACGTGGTTGAGCTATTTGCGTTCATTATCGGAGTTGGACTGAGCGTCGCGGGCTACACAAGGGTTGGCCTTCCAATGGCTTTGATTGCGGTGTTCCTGGCTCTAACCACAGCCCAAACGAGTGGTCACCTTACAAACTTCGGGAAGAAAGATCGGGAATGACGAGGGGTGCGCCTCCTGAGAAACAAGCGGAGTAAGTCATTGGGATGCAATGAGGCGATAGCCGAGAGCGGCGGCGGTGTTTTGGAGTCGAGCCAGTTTTTTGCGGCGCAATTTTTCCTCCTCTTTGCGAAAGACTTCCGGGTTGAAGGCTTGGCGATGTTTGAGCAGATGCCAGATAATGCGTGCCAGTTTGTGGGCCATGGCGGTGATGGCCTTGGGGGTACCCAGCCGTAAACGTAAACGGGTCAGTTCTTGATATTGACAACTGAGAGGGGAGTTGAATAGGGTTTGGGCATGGCGCGAAAGCTCAGAGTGGAATATCCCGGGGCAGTTTATCACGTGATGAATCGCGGGGATCGGCGGGAAGCGATATTCAAGGACGACAAAGATCGGGAGATTTTTTTGTCGACGCTGGCGGAGGCCTGCGGCAAAACCGGCTGGGAGGTGCATGCGCTTTGCTTGATGGGCAATCACTTTCATCTGGTGGTGGAGACGCCGCAGGGGAACCTGGTGGCGGGGATGAAATGGTTGCTGGGCACTTATACGGGACGGTTCAATCGGCGGCACAAGCTGTTTGGGCATTTGTTCAGCGGACGTTACAAGGCTTTGGTTGTGGATGGCAGTGGCGGTGGGTATCTGAAGACGGTGTGCGATTATGTGCATTTAAATCCGGCGCGGGCGAAGTTGGTGCGGCCCGAAGAGCCGTTGCGGGCGTATCGGTGGAGCAGTTGGCCGGAGTATCTGAAGCGTCCGGGCAAACGCTGGGCGTGGCTGCGGGTGGACCGGTTGCTGGGAGAAAACCGGATTCCCCTGGACAGCACGGCCGGGCGGCGACAATTGGAGGCGGTGATGGAGGCGCGGCGCGCGGCGGAAACAGGTGCGGATTACAAGCGAGTGCGGCGAGGTTGGTGTTTGGGGAAGGAGTCGTTCCGGAAGGAGTTGCTGGGGCAAATGAAGGAACGGCTGGGAGCGGAGCATTATGGGGCGGAGCGGCAGGAGACGGCGGAGGCGCAAGCGGAAGGGATTGTCGCGGAGGAGTTGAAGCGTCAGCGCTGGCGGGAGGAAGATTTAGGCCAGCGATCCAAAGGAGATGCTGTGAAGGTGGCGCTGGCGGCGCGGTTACGAGCGGAGACGGTGATGACCGTCAAATGGATCGCAGAACGATTGCAGATGGGGGCGCCGGGTTATGTGAATCTGCTCTTGTATCGCCGCCGGAAAGCAATATGACAATATCAAGAACTGACCCGTTTGTACACAAACGGCTTGACCCGGCGACGGCAATATAGAAAAGTCGTCATGCAATACACAGACGCCCTCATGAGTAGTCGTTAGAGGGTCAAGCCCCGCCCGGCGGGCCGGTCCATAAGCTCAAAGTCGTCTAAGCGACTGGACGTTAGCAGACCTGGCCCGCCGGGGCGGGAAAACGGTTTAACCGATACTGGAAATGAAACCCAAAGGCCATTCCCATCCGGTCGCCACCGGGTTCGCGGCGAAGTTATTCACAGTCTGGGGCGCGAGCTTTCCGCAGGGCTCGCTTCCAGCCCATGAATAACTTCGGATGACCTATATTGGATCGTTAGGCGGCGATTTGGCCCGGCATGGTGCAGGGATTTGTGGGCAGGCCAGAAAGTTTACAGAGATGAAAAAGACCGAACGGATATTGCAGTTGGCCCAGGAGAATGCCAACTCCTATCGCATCTTCGCACTGAGGCGCTCCGGAGCGGCCACGCCTTTTGTCAATGAAGTCATCAATCATTTGAAATTTGTTGTGGCTCAGGAATTGGGTGTGGGCGTGGTCAACCAGATTCTGAACCAAGCCAGTCATCAAACTGTGGATTTTTGGCTGGAGGACGAATTTACGATCCTGGAGATGGAGTTTAATATCTTGAGTTCACCGCCAGTGTTGGAGAAGGAGATATTTAAGGCGTTATTGGCGAAAGATGCAGGCAAGGACGTGCGGCATCTCATTCTGATCGGGGATCCTGGTTCAGTAATGATAGCGCAAACCCCCACGGCGGTCGCGTTGAGAGATTGGGTGGAGCGACGACATCAGATTCGAGCGCAGATTTGGGAATTGAAAGACGAAAGCTGATCGTGGTCACCTGACGGGAAGCCTGTGATGAAACTATCCAGTTCGATACGAGACCCGCGCCGCCTCATAAGAAACCAGGTGCATGAGTTCATGAGGCGCAGAGTAGTTTGAAGCCGAGAGCGGTGGCAGATTGATGGAGGTATTTGAGTCTTTTCTTTTTGCGTTTTTCTTCGGCTTGAGCCCAAACGGAAGGGTGGTAAGGGATCCGGTACTTGATGAGGTGCCAGATAATGCGGGCGAGTTTGTGGGCCATGGCGGTGATGGCCTTGGGGGTGCCCAGGCGAGCTTTCCAGCGGCGGAAGCAGTCGCCCAAATAATCTTTGCTGTGCCATAGACTTTGGGCGGCGGCGTTATTCACCGTCTGCGGCGGGTGGTCCTGGGGAAGCCCCCTTGCAGCCGATGAATAACGACCGGTTACCCTATACTTCACTGGAGCCGACTGCCCCGCGTAAAACGCGGTAAACCTTGAGTTTATGGATGGTTTGAGTTATACAACGATTATCGAGATTGCGGAGCCACTGGCCGGTCGGCGTGGCTTTGGATGGTCAGGCCGCAATTTGCGTCATGAGCAAACCAACATCTTTACCTCGTGCAGGCCAGATTTGGGAGGTCACTGACGGCTGCGACGCGCAGATTCAGTATCTTTTCAGTGCCCCCATCACCTTCAGCGGTTCTGGCAGACTCACCGCCGGCGAGCGAGTTCGCATCCTGGTTGGGACCACCGAGCCGCAGCCAACTCGTGTGAGTTTCCTGCCAGTTCGTTATGATGAGTTGCACGAAAGTCTCGTTCCGCTCGACATTCGCGATACACCACGCTACAAGAAATACACGCTCTCAGTGAGGGCAGATTGCTTCCATGAGCATTTCAGACTGATCGAGGATGCAGCCTAAGTCCGCGCAGGAACCTTTGAGGGGTAAAGCAGAAGGAGGCAGGATGAAATAAATTGCATGATGAAATGTGAGAGTCCAGATTGTCCGGCCATACGGGAGAGCCTGGCCACCATTGGCGGTGGCTCCCGACTTCGCTCTCGCCCGGGCTACGACGAGGCCGGCAGCTTTGGGTTGTTAGTGGCGCTCACGGACCTGGATACAATGAAACCCTGGCAACCAAGGGAACCGCTGCCGACACGTTAAAGCATCCGCTTGACTGGTCAGGTTAAGATGGAGAACACATGAAAAGACGTTCATTTCTTAAACTTTCGCTCGCTGCCGCCGCCTTCACCCTGGCCGCCAAAGCGGGTGAGGACAAGTTCACCAACCCGAACCGGGCCGGTAAGGGCTTCAAGGTCGGCTCGCAGGAGGACCGCTATGCGGAGGAGCTACAGGTCATGGGCGGACGGTTCGACTGCAAGGTCTCAGGCAGGGACACGGGCGGCGACCTTTGCATTTACGACACCCTTCGCGACGCCAAGGGCGGTCCAGCCCTCCATCTGCATCACTCTCAGGATGAGTGGTTCTATATTATTCGGGGCGAATTCATTGTGAGAGTGGGTGAAGACACACTGAGCCTGCACCCCGGCGATTCAGCGTTCGCGCCCCGGAAGATCCCGCATGCTTTTGCCATGGTTAGCGAGGGAGAAGGCCAGATGCTGATTCTTTTTCAACCGGCTGGCAGTATGGAGGATTTCTTTTTGCAGATGAGCAAACTTGCCAAGGGCATCCCCAGGAACCAGGAAACCAACTTAAAGGAACTGTGGGCACGACATGGAATGGAAATCGTGGGGCCGCCGCTTAAGTTTTAACGCGCCGTGAAGCCTGCTGCCATTTTGGTCACCGTCCTGAACCGGGGGAAGGACAAGCGTGAGTTTCACCCCCTGATACCGCGCCGGGCCAAGGAAACAGAGGGCGGATGACAGAGGACTGAGGACAGACGACGGATGGAGAATGAGTTATGAAATTTGCCCGCTTCACTCTGTTTCGGCGCGGTCGCGCTGTAAGTTCCAGCGAAGGCGGAAGGGTCCAGATTACATCACATAAAAGGTTGCGTCTAACGTGACAGGATGGGGAGCCCGACCGCGGCTCCCAACTTCACTCTTGTCGAGCCACGCGGTAGCAGGCAGCTTTGGATCGTTAGACCACACGACACGCCGGCAAATGATTTCGTTCATCGTTCCAGCACATAACGAGGAAGCCTGGGTTGGCCGATGTGTCGCTGCCATTCGCAGCGGGATGGAATTTGCCGGCGAGCCGTATGAGGTCATTGTGGTGGATGATGCTTCCAGTGACGCCACCGCCCTGGTTGCCCGGCAACAAGGCGCGCAGGTTATTCGAGTGGAGCACCGGCAGATTTCTGCCACTCGAAACGCCGGCGCGCGGCAAGCGCACGGTGACATTTTATTTTTTGTGGATGCCGATACGCTGGTGAACGCCTCAGCCATACAATCGGCTCTGCGCAGCGTTCGCGCGGGTGCGGTCGGCGGTGGTTGTGTGCCACGGTTCGACGGGCGGCTGCCCCTCTGGTGGAGGCTGACCGAGCCGTTCGGAACGGTTGTGGTGCGCATCCTGCGTTTTTTGCCGAGCGGAGCCTGCCTGTTCTGCACGCGCGGCGCCTTCGAGGCGACGGGCGGTTTCAACGAGAATTATTACGCGCTGGAAGATGCGATATTTGTCGCAACTCTCAAGCGTCAGGGTCGATTTGTTGTGGCAGGTGAGACGGTGGTCACTTCCGGCCGCAAACTCCGGGCGCATTCTTTCCTGAGCCTCGCACGTTTGTTCATAGGTTTGGCCCTTCGCGGTTCCCGCGGTCTTCGGGAACGTCGAGGATTGGAGTATTGGTATCAGCGTGAAAGGGAAAAGACGAAGTGATTATGACCGTGTGGCCTGATGCCGGGGAACAGAGGACGGATGACAGAGGACAGAGGACGGATAGAGAATGAGTTATGAAATTTGCCCGTCTTCACTTTATTTCGGCGCGGTCACGCCGCAGCTTTCAGCGAAGGCGGTAGAGTCCTGATGGCGGTTGTGAGCAGGCTGCTGATGGCTGTGGCTCGGTGCTTGATCGTCAATTCACGGAAGTTGGTTATTGAGAGTTGGTTATTAATACTAAAAACATTCAAAGGATAAACTTATTGACAATTCGACAGTTTCTGGTTAAAAGTTTCGAGCAGTCAGCCCACAACCCCAAAGAAACTTGTCATGAAATCCATAAAAATTGTCTTAGTCCCTGTCCTGGCCCGCCGGAGCTGGAAGCCAGGCAAAACCAAATCACCCACCCGCATAGCGTTAATGGCAATGTGCAGCAGAACCGCCTTTGCCATATTCAGCCTGAGCCTGATTTTGTTGGGAGCCAATCGGGTTCACGCAGCGGTGCTTGATGTAACCTCCATCGTCGGCAGTCAGATTGACCAGGTGGACACATCTTTAAATACCGTGTCCACCTTTTACAATACACCCTCTGCGGCCGATAGCATCATGTTCGATCCTTCCGGCGACGTGATCTACACGCAACTTTTCAACGGCCAGGTGCGACTTTACAATCCAAACACCACCGCCGATACGCTGATTGCGAGTGGCTTTAATGGCCCCGCCGATATTGTGCTGGAACCGGGCGGCAACTCGATGCTCGTCAGTGAATTCAATGGCGGGAAGGTGGATCGCATCAATTTAACCACCCATGCCGTCACACCTTTACTGACTTCCAGCACCCAGGGCCCGGAAGGGCTTGCTTATGATGGCACACGGTTGTTCGCCAATCTGGGTGTTCGATCAACCGGCGCGGCCAAATACGTGGCGGAAATCAACCCCATCACTGGCGCCATTCTTTCTCAATCGCCCTTGATATCCAGCCTGGACGGATTGGTCTATGATCCCTATTCTGGCCGGCTCATCGCCACGTCGGTTTATAACAACGCAGTTTATTCCATCGACCCGAACAACCTCAACTCCGTCATCGACCTGACTGCCCTGCTGCGCGGCAAAATTCCTGGTCCCGATGGCGTCACGGTGGATGGCTTGGGGAAAATATTTATTGCCTCCAGTGATGGCACCCCAGCCGGTGGCGGTTACGGATTAGGGGATGGCCATATCTACGAGATCGACGAAGTGAACAATACCCTGACACAGGATCTCTATGTGAATGGACTGGACGATCTGGCCCCATTGTCAGGCCCCGGCTCGTTACAAGTCCCTGAGCCGGCGTCGTTGACACTGGCGGCACTTGGACTGGTTGGGCTACTGATCTCGCGCCGCCTGCTGCATTGGAGCCAACGATGAAGGTGAAGGTGACGAGTGACAAATGACGCGATAAAAAATTGCGATAGGTAATTCGCCCGCCTTCACTCTGTTTCGGCCCGGCCACGCCGTAGCCTCCAGCGAAGGCGGAAGCATCTGAGCAAAGACGGATGGCCGTGGCTCCCTTCTTCGTTCTTGCGGAAGAGCGCTGCGGCAGGCAGTTTTGGGTTGTTCACTGTTTGAAATCCAATGAAAAAGCTATTTATCCCCCTAGGCGCGGGTTTGCTGGCGACGACGCTTCTGACCGGATGTGAAACCCATCTTGGCGGCGGCACTACGAATAGAATCGAGCAACCTACGGTCGGACAGCAATTGATTGACTTGCAAAAGGCCAAAGAAACCGGGGCCATCAACGACGCGGAGTATCAGGCCCAAAAGGCCAAACTGCTCAACGGCAAGTAAAGTGGAGCAGTTCCCGGGAGCGCCGGCGTCCTCGCCGGCAAGTTTACGGCTGCAATTTCCAACACGCCGGCAAGATGCCGGCATTCCTTGAACTTTTATTGCGGCAGCGCTTTTAAAGTCTCGTCGGTGAAGGGCTGCGGATGAGCGCCCAGTTTGGCGCGGATGGCCTTGACGTCATCCGCCGTCACCGGCCCTTGCTTGTTGCCCCATGAACTGTGGATGTAGGTCAGCACGTCGGCGAGATCGGCGTCGGACATCGCCGCGCCCATCGCCGGCATAGAGAGACTCCAGGTCTGGCCCTTGACCGAAAGCTGGCCGCTGACGCCCCCCAGCGGAATGGACACGAAACGCTGGATACCCCTGGTGTCCACCCATTCGGAGCCGGCCAGCGGCGGGGCCTGACCGGGTTTGCCGAGACCATCCACACCGTGGCACAAGCCGCAGACCTGGTCGTAACGCGCCTTGCCGCGCGCCAGGATGGCGGCCTCACCGGATTTTGGCTGATATAATTCCAGTTCTTCAGAGGAGGCATAAGGACCATAGACCTGGGAATTGAACCAACCGCCGTGGTGGTCAAAATAGACCATGCCCAAAAACAACAACATCAATGTCAGCACGATGATCCAAATCGGCACCGTCGAGCGCGAAACGGCCGGTTCGGCGTCAGGCGTTTGGGGCGTGCTTGATTTCAATTCGTCGCTCATGGTTTGGATCCGGGAGCGCCGGCATCCTTGCCGGCGGGTTCACGTGAAGCCAGGCCGGCAAGATGCCGGCGCTCCCAGGAAAATATTCGCCTTGCGTTCATGGTTTGAAAACAGCCGCCGACTGGCTGAAAGGCGCATTATGCAACGGCACATCCGCGTGCAAACTCAACAGATACACCGCCAGTTCCTGCGCCTGCGGCGCCGGCACCACTTCATAACCGGCCGGCGGCCCGAAATCTTTCGGAAAAGCCAGGGCGTCCGGCGAGGGGGCGCTGCCGATTTTTTTGACCCGGAAAAGATAACGGAATGGCGGCATGGCCGAACCCTTCACTTCGCTTTGCGGCGCGTACAGATGAACCAACTGCCAGTTGGCATCCGGCTGGCGCATGCCCACGTCCGCCAAATCCGGCCCGATGCGCAGATTGCCGAGTTGCACCGGGTCGTCGTACAGAAAGTCCTCGGCGACACTGTGCCGCCGGCCCCAGCCGCGGTCAATGTCCGGGCCGGTGGCGACAATGCGAATTTCCGCCTTGCCGCCGGCGGCGGTAATTTTATCCACCAAGGCATCCGCGAGGTCCTTGTCGAGGCCGTTTAATTTCAGAGACGAAATCAGATTGGTCACTACCTCCGGATTTTTGCCGGCGCCAGTGAGCACCACGTCGCACGCCACCCCGCTCTGCTGCACCTGTTCGGTATGGCAGGCGGCACAGCCGTTGGCGCGGTAAACCTGCAAACCCTGGTTGGCCATGCCGGGCCGGTCCACCGGATACAAGCCGGACGAATTGAGAATCGTGGTTTGTTTCCCGCCGCCCAGTTGCAAAACCGGCGCGAGCACGAACCCGCACCAGGAACCGCCGAGCGCGATCAGCGAAGCGAGGAAGACGAGAAATCCGTTTTTCATGCCTGCGCCTCCTTTTCGTCCCGCAGCGAAGCACCGGCGGACGTTTCCGCCAACGGCGATTTCACGAACGCAGTGAATTGTTTGAGCAACGCGAGCTTCCAGCGGAGCGTCAAACCCATGATGTTGACAAAAAGCAGCAGGTTGCCCAGCAGCATGAGCAGGAGACCGGTCGTGCTGACGCGCAGGAATGGCAGCATGGCTTTGGTAGTATCGGCAAAGGCGATCGCGTTCGGGTTTTGCCATTTCAATCCCTGCACGACCCCGCCGATGGCCAGCGGCACGACCAGCAGCGCGACGCCGGCCAGTGAAAGCCAGAAATGCGCGCGGGCAAGTTTCGGAAATGGAAATTCAAGGCCGACGACGCGCGGCAACAGGTGATAGATTGCGCCGAACATCGTCATGGCGAAGAAACCGTAAAGGCGTAGTTGTGTTTCCGCCGGGCCGAACCAGGTAAAATCCGTCACCCGGCTGATTTGCGGACACGCCATGGCCATCAGCATCAGTCCCGACAGCAGAAACGAGTCAACGCCCGCGCCGATGAAGCAGAACGACGTGTTATTCCAATTGGGCATTATCGAGCCGCGCACCGTTTGCCAAACGACGAGGAAAATGGCAAGCAACGGCACCAGCAACCATGCCGCGGCGACGGCGCTGAGCGTCGGCATCCAGACGGGCACCGGCGCGCCCGGCGGGATGCCGCACCAGGTGGCGAAGAGGATGAACGTCCAGAATCCGAACAAGGCGAGGTAATGGCTTTGCAACGGACGACCGGTGAATTTCGGCAGGAAATAAAACGCCGCACCCAGACCAATCAAGCCCGTCCAAACGACGAGCAGATTGCCGGCAAACCACCAGCCGATGACGGCCTGCGCCACGCCGCGCACCGGCCAGGCGACCAGGAACAGATTGGCCGTTGAATAAATCCATGGGAACCAAAAGAGCGCGGCCAATAAAAACCATTGCGACGGATACATAGCACGTTCGCGTCGGCCGGCGAAAATCATTGTTGCCCACAACGCCAGCATCAAATAGGCGAAGAAGATCGGCACTGAACCGCCGCGCGGAAATTCAAGCCACGCAAAGCCGGTACCGTCACCGATTAAAATGGCGGCCAGCCCGACGAACACGCCAAGATGCCAGAGGTTCGCGGCGGCGATGGGAACCACGATTCCACGCAACGTCGTCTGGCTGAGGCGCGCCAGCAGCCACAGCGCGACGCCAAGTCCGGCAGGCAGGCAGAATCCGTAAAGCAGTGCGTCGTCCGCCGCCGGTTGCAACCGGCCGTAGGTCAGCCAGACACAGTTCGCGAGAAAGTCCGGCGCGTGAAACTTGATGGAGGCAACCAGACCGAGCACCGAGCAAACAACCAGCCAGAACGCCGCGCCGCCAAAGAGCGCCAGCATGGGCACACAGCAGGAATGGTCAATTTCAGCGGGAGAAATATTGTCCGGTGGGACGAGGCTGTTGACGAGCCGCCTCGCGGGGATCACCGCAGAGCGGGAGAGGCTGCTCGCCCCACCAAAGCTTGAAAGCTCGCCGCTGCCAGATGTTTCGTTCGCGCTCATTCAAATGCATTCGGTTTGGCCGGAACCACCGGCGCCGGCGCGGTCGCCTTTTCCTCGCGGGCAATCAGATTTGTCCGCGCGACGGCGGGATTTTGCCATTCCTGGGCGGCTATCTGCATGGCGACGTCAATTGGCAGACGGACAATCCCGCGTTGCGGGTTTATCCAGCCGAGATTATCCAGCATCTGCACTTCGGTCGCACGGATGTCAGCCAAATCTTTGGCGCGCTCGGCAGCGCGGTTGGCATCAATTGCCGGGACACATACGGAATGCCTCACCACCAACACCAGAATGGCAAAGAGAAAACTCGCCGCGAGAAATCCGAGGCCGACATGCCACACAGGCCGTTCGTTGGCAGCTTCCGGGTTCATCGGTGACCTCCCGTCGTTGGGGCCGTGGCGGCAATTTCCTCCGGCGTTTCATATTTGACGCCCATGGCTTCCAGCAGGCGCGGGTCCTTCGTCGGGAAGGGCGCGTGGGCGTTGAAATTCTTAATGAAAACGCGGGCCAGCAAGCCGCCCATGAACGCGAGGCAACCGAATTGCAACCAGAGCCAGCGGAACGGATAACCGTGCGGGTGCTGTACCGGCAGGATGTTAAAGGCCAGGTCCGCATAGTTCATCGCCCACGCCCAGAGGCAGACCCAGAACATGATTTTGAAATTGGACTTCACGCAAATGGGCAGCAGCACCAGGAATGGCAGGAGGAAATGGCCGAAAATGATGAGCATGTCCAGGCACCACCACGAATGGTTTTCGCGGATGAGATACCAGAAGGTTTCATCGGGAATGTTGCCGTTCCAGACTACGAAGTATTGCGCGAAACCGAAGTAGGAATACAGCAGCGTGAAAGCGAACAGCAGCGTGCCGAGATAGTAAAACGGGCTGTCACGGAGCACACTGCTCAATACGCCCTGCCGTTGCAAAATCATGGTGATGAAATAAGCCGTGGCCACGCCGACGAACGCGCAACTGCCGAAGAAGTACATCCCATAAATCGTCGAGGCCCATTGATATTGGAGCGATTTCATCCACAGCACGGACGCCAGCGTGAGCGTCGCCGCAAAGGCCAGAATCCCCCACCCCGAATGGAAGCGCATCCGGTAGGTGCAGAGCGCAGTGCCGCTCTCATCCTGTTTGAGCGACCAATATCGCAGCCGCGATGACAACAGCCACCAGATACCGAACAGAATGACCGATGCGACGGTGAAGCCCGGCCAGGTGAACAGCGGCCATTTGGCGCTCAAGGCGCGATCGTCATGCGGACTGAGGGTCATCCAGGTGTAAATTTTCGGCGCGAGCAGCAAAACCGGCACGAACAGGATCGCCAGCCACGGGAACAGCAACGCACCGAGGTGCTCGCAGAACCGCCGGATGCCGACCGACCAACCGGCGTCGGTTAGATGATGGATCATCACCAGAAACAAGCCGCCCAGCGCGATGGTCAAATAAAACATGAACGCGGTCAGCCAGGCATAACCAAATTCCGCCGGGTTTTTCACCAAGCCGATGATCGAAAGCACCGCGCCGACGGCCAGCAACAGGCCCGGCAGCTTCCGCCATCCGGACAGGTTCAGCGGCGGCAGTTGGTTCGATTCCTTTGACGGATTCATGGTCGTTATTTCAGAGTAGCTTGCAGGTTCGGCGGCAAATCGTTGGTCGAGCCGAGCCAGCTCAATTGCAAGACCCGCACATACGCGATAATGGCCCAGCGGTCCTTGGTGGACACCGTCGGACCGTAGGCGGCCATCAAACCTTTTCCCCGGGTAACGGTGTTAAAAATCTCGCCGTCGCTCATTTCCACAAGCCGTTTGTCGTGCAAATTGGCCACGGCCGGCATGACGCCGATTTTCTTCATGACGCCGTTGCCGTCGCCGAGCGCGCCATGACATGGGGTGCAGTAGATTTCGAACTGCTCGCGCCCCTGCCGGAGCAGGGCCGGCGTCACCGGCAACGGATTTGTCTCCACGAAATTTGTCGTACCGGTGATTAATCCCGTATTGGCCGGCGAATCTTCGTAGGGATAGACCGGGCCATTGAGGGTCTGAATCGGCTGGCTGCGCGGGACGGTGCCCGGCGGCGGCAATTGGGAACTGATACCGTTGGCAAAGAAGCCATTCGGCTGTTCCGGGCGCAGTTTGAATTGACGGTTCAGGTCCGGAATAATCAGGATAGGCGGCTTGCGCGACAGATGTCCGCGCCGGCCCGCGATGCCAACCACCACGGCCACGACCATCAGCAAGATGAGCAGGAAATAGCGCATTATTCCAAGGCCAGTTCGATGTGCGTGCTGCCGGCGGATTCCAGCAACGCGCGGGTTTCGATTTCGGAAAATTTCGGGTCGGACGTTTCGATCACCAGGAAAAATTTGTCACGCGACGCCAGGGCAAAGCGGTTGCTTTTGAACAGCGGATGATAAAGACGCGGAAACCGGTTCAGCGCCACCATGCCGACAAAAGCCCCGACCGCCGACGCCAGCACGAGCAGAATGTAGGAAGGCACGAGCGCCTGCGGCGGACTGAAGGTCGGTTTGCCGCCGGTAAGAATCGGGTAATCGTAACCGTTCATGTACCAGATCATCAACATGGAGCCGATGAACGCGCTGCCGCCGAACACCAGCGCGAACCAGCCGACGAGCGAGTTTTTAAAGCCCATCACCTTGTCGAGGCCATGCACCGGGAACGGCGAGAAGACGTCCCAGCGCCGGAAACCGGCGTCACGGACCTGTTCCGCCGCGTGGAGAACCGCCGCCGGCGAGTCAAATTCGGCAATCAGGCCGTAGGTTTTCATTTCGCGCAATTCAAAAACAATGTAGCGCAGATTGGCAATCTGCCGTGTCGCCGACTGGCAGTCGGCAGGCTGCTGAAAACTTGCGTGTATTCGCAGATTATCAATCTGCGATACAGCAGACTGACAGTCTGCGCTACGTTTCCGGTATAATAATGTAGATTCCGGTTCATTTCGGTTTTCCTTTCGCGCCGCCCAGCGGGTGATGCGGGTCGGCCTGCGGCGTGATGGCCTTGACCTCCGAAACGGCAATCATCGGCAGGAACCGGACGAACAAAAGGTACATGGTGAAAAACACGCCCAGCGTGCCGAGGTAAGTGCAGGCGTCCACCCAGGTCGGATAAAACGGATGCCAACTGGACGGCAGGAAATCCTGATACAACGACCCGACGATGATGGTGAAGCGCTCGAACCACATGCCGATATTGATCAATACGGCGATGACGAAGATGAGCACCAGGTTTTGCCGCACTTTTTTGAACCAGAACAATTGCGGCAAAAGCGCGTTGACCCCGATCATGATCCAGCCGCCAAACCAGTAATAATGGCCGAACAAGCGGTGGCCGAACACCCAGGCATCGTACGGACTGCCGGAATACCACGCGATGAAGTATTCCATCACGTAGATGTAGCCCATGATGCAACCCATCATCAGCGTCATTTTGCAGACCCGGTCAATGTGCCGCAGGGTGATGATGTCCTCGAGATGACACCATTTGCGCAACGGAATCAACAGCACCAGCACCATGCCGAACCCGCAAAAGACCGCGCCGGCCACAAAGTAGAACGGGAAAACGGTCTCGTGCCAGCCGGCGAGTTGCGACGTGGCAAAGTCCATGCCGACGATGGAACTCACGGTGAACACCAGCAGCGTTGCCAGGCCGGACAGAACCAGATAGGCCTTTTCATAGTGGTGCCATTGCCGTGCGGAACCGGTCCAGCCCAGCGCAAACAAGCCGTAAAGGAATTTCCGCACGCGCGTCTTCGCCCGGTCGCGCAGCAAGGCGAGGTCGGGAATCAAACCCATGTACCAGAACAGGGAGGAAACGATGAGGTAGGTATTGACGGCGAACACGTCCCACATGAGCGGCGAACGGAACTGCGGCCACATGCCGGTCGTGAGTGGAACCGGGAACAGCCACCAGGCAAACCAGACACGTCCGACGTGGACGGCAGGATAAAGTCCCGCGCACATGACCGCGAAAACGGTCATGGCCTCCGCCGCGCGCCCGATGGCGGTGCGCCAATGCTGCCGCGTCAGAAACAGCATCGCCGAAATGAGCGTGCCGGCGTGGGCAACGCCGACCCACCACACGAAATTGATGATGTCCCAGCCCCACGCCACCGGCACGTTGTTGCCCCAGACACCGACGCCGGTGGAAATCAGGTAGGTCAGCATGGACGGCAACACCACGGCCGCGCAGAACACCGCGGGAAGGAACAAGACCCACCACCACAGGGGCGTCTTCCCTTCCGGCATGGCGGTGAGATGGTCGGTCAGCCCGCCGAGGCCGCGCTGATAGGGCGCCTGCGGTCCGCGCCGCAACTCCCCCGGCGGGACGAGCGCTTTCAGTTGGATCGTGGATTCAGCCATTAACTGTGCCCTTTCTCAACGGCATGGAATTCGCCGCCGTGCTGTTCATATTCCCCGGTGCTGTAAGGCACATGATAATCGGGCATGGCCGGGTTGGGATTCCGGATGCGCGCCAGATAGGTCGTGCGCGGCTTCGTCAGCAAATCGCCGAGCACGGCATAATTGCGACCGGACCCTTTCCATTGGCTGACGGTGCTGTCCGGGTCGCTGATGTCACCAAAGGAAATCGCCTGCGCCGGGCACGCCTGCTGGCACGCCGTTTTGGGAATCGTGCCTTCGGCTTCCTTCAGGCGCACGTTGCCCGACGGGCCGGCCTTGACCTTTTGCGCGATCTCCGCGCGCTGGATGCGCTGGACGCAATAAGTGCATTTTTCCATCACGCCGCGCTGCCGCACTGTTACGTCCGGGTTCTTGGCCATCTTGAGTAAATCCCATTCATCCTCCGGCCGCATATTGCTCGTGTTCGGATTTTTCCACCAGCTCAACAAATCCCATCGGCCGTTCGTCTTATGCAGGAGCGGCGTTGGATAAAACGGCCCCTTCAAATCAGCCAGCGGACGTTTGTTGAAATCGAGATAATTAAACCGGCGGACCTTGTAGGGACAATTATTCGAGCAATACCGCGTGCCGATGCAGCGGTTATAGACCATCACGTTCAAGCCTTCCTGGTCGTGCATCGTCGCGTTGACGGGGCAGACGTTTTCGCACGGCGCGGCCTCGCACATCTGGCAGAGCATCGGCTGGTTCACCGCCTGCACGTCGTCAATCCATTGCTCGAACTGTTGCTCGCTGTCCTTGAGGAACGAATCGGCCTTCGTCTCCTTCGCCGGGTCTGCGGTGTAATAACGGTCAATCCGCATCCAGTGCATTTCGCGGCCGCGCAATACCTGGTCCTTGCCGACAATCGGAATGTTGTTCTCGCTCTGGCAGGCAACCACGCACGTGGCGCAACCGACGCACGACGTCAAATCCACCACCAACCCCCATTGCTGCAACGCCTTCTTTTCCGCCAGGTCCAGCGGATTAGGATACAGCGGCGCGACCACCGGCGGCTGTTTCTCGTGCATTTCCGGGGCAAACTCCGGATTCGTTTTGAATTCGCTCAGGTTCGCCTCGCGCACGGCCGGCCGGCCTTCCATGGACCAGTGATTTTGCGTGCAGGCAAGCACCTGCGTTTCACCCGTCTTCCGAATTGTCGCCCCCGTCTCAATATAATTGCCGGCAAAAATCTTGTAAGCATTGAACCCAACGCCCGTGCCAATCCGCCCTGCCCTTTCACGCCCATAACCGAGCGCCAAGCCCAGCGAATAATCCGCCATACCGGGCTGCACCCAAATCGGACCGGCAATGCTGCGGCCGTTCAATGTGATTTCGACCCTATCACCATTTTGGACGCCCAGTTCCTGCGCTGTCTTGCGGCTGATGAGCACGGCGTTGTCCCAGACCATCTTGGTGATGGGGTCGGGCAATTCCTGCATCCACCCGTTGTTGGCATAACGGCCATCGTCCATCTTCGCGTCGCGATAGAAAATGACCTCGAGATTAGTTGTGGAAAGCTCTTTGGTTTTCTCTTTTGCCTCGTCAGGCAAACCAACATTTATTCCGCTGCTAATCGGAGAAAATGTTTTGTTTGTGGAATCAATCAAAAATCCATTGAATAAAAGCTTTTTCCAATTTTCTTCTGAAACTCCGATTGTTGTGCGGACAATGTCGTAGGGATTTGTCTGCGTTTCGCCGGTGAGACGCGCCAGGAATTCCAGTTCTGTTAAACCCCCGAATAGCGGTTGGATCAAGGGTTGAATTGGAACGAGCGTTCCCTCGTTTGTTAAGGCATCACCCCAAGATTCGAGATAATGGGTCGCTGGAAAGTGCCAATTACTACTTTCAGAAGTTTCATCTTCATAGTAGCCAAATCGCAGCACTGCTTTTGCCTTACGCAGCGATTGGGCCCACGTTTCATTTCCAATGCTTCCGGGATAATTATTGTAAACAGGGTTTCCGCCAAGAATCACCAATGTTTCAACCCTGCCTTCATTCAGGTCATAATACAAATCGTTTGTGCTTTTGCCTTTGAAAGTCTGTTCCAATTCTGGAGCGTAATTTAGCTTTAAGGTTTTATCGACGCTGTTGAGCGCAGCATTGATGGCATACGCGATTAGATGAACATCAATATCCTGACGCTGTCCAGCTATGACCAAAACATTGCCGCGATTGGCTATTAAATCTTTTGCACACTCAGAAATCCATTTTACATCAACACCTGCAACGACCGATGTTTTCACATCACTGACACCACATTGCGCGGCAATCGCAGCTGCAATTTGTTCGACCAAGCTTGCGGCCACGCGTAGCCGATGATCGGCATTCGCGCCGGTCAAGGTGAAAAGCGACTCCACCGCGTAAAGCCGGCTCATACCGTCGCCCACTTTGCGACCGGCAGCGAATTTGCGGATGTGATTGTGTGCGTCGTCTTCGCTGCCGAGAAAATCGCAGTCAAGCGACAGGATTACTTTTGCTTTATCAAAATCAAAAACAGGACGCACCCACTGGCCAAATGCCAGCTTGGCGGTTAATTCATGAACCGAAGCTCCGACAAGCGGCTCATAAATTGACCACTGCGATTTCGGAAATTTCTGCGCAATGACTTTCTGTAGCCGCGCCCTCGACGGCGACGTGCTGCTTTCGGCGAGAAACGCCAGGCCTTCACCGCCGTTCGCGGAGAACTTTTTCGACAAGTCATCGAGGAACTTCAATGCCTTGTCGCGGGAAATCGTTTCCATCTCGCCAGATTTGTTTCTTGCGGCGAATCGTTGAGCGCGGTCGGGATCGTACAGATTCAGAATCGAAGCCTGCGCGTAGCGATCGGTGCCGCCGTTGCCGCCGGGATACAGCGCGTTGCCCTCGATTTTAATGGGCCGGCCGTCATAGGATTTGACGACGAGCGGAACGGCGCCGGTGCGGGTCGGCATGGCCGTCGCAAAATACTCCGGCGTACCATAGTTGTAGCCGTCCTCCGGCGCCTTGGAAAAGGGCACCAGTTCCTCTTCCGGACGCCGGCAGCCGGACGCCATCAGCCCCAGGCCTGCCAGCGCGAACGACGCGGACATGATTTTGACGAAATGCCGGCGCGAAACCGGGTCGCTGAACTCGCTGGCCCCCTGCGGGAACTCGCGGTGCAGCCATTCCTTGAACTCCGGCGTATCGGACAATTCATCCAAGCTGCGCCAGTAGCGGCGGCCCGTCGGGGCAGGTGAAGCTGGAGTTATAGAATTTGGGTTCATCCTCAGCGCAAAAATTTGGAACGCAGGTTGGCAACCTGCCGTTTCGCCGACTGGCAGTCGGCAGCCGGTTGAAAACTTACGCGCATTCGCAAATTACCGATCTGCGATACAGCAGACTGCCAGTCTGCGCTACACGCGTTTGGAAGCGCCCATCGTAAATTGTAAATTGTAAATTGTAAATTTCTCATCGGTGGCAGGCTGAACAGTTGTCGAGCGATTGCACGCGCCAGTCGTGGACAAATTGGACGCCGTTGGTTGCCTGCATTTGCGCGGCAACGTACGCATTGGTGCTCCAGTGCCAGCCTAAATCCGTCACCTTGCTTTCGGGCCGTATGAACGCCGCCGGATCGCGGTGGCAATTCAAGCAAAACAGCATGGTCAAAGGTTTTGCATGACGCACCTCGTCCATCTGGTCCACGCGCCCATGGCATTCCACGCAACTGATGCCGCGGCGCACGTGAACGGAATGATTGAAATACACGTAATCGGGCAGCCGGTGGATTTGTACCCAGTGAATAGGCACGCCGTTGGTGGCGCTGTCACGAACCAGGGCCAGCCGCGGGTCGTCCTTGAGCACCTGATTGTGGCAATTCATGCACGTGGACGCGGATGGGATGTTGGAGAACCAGGATTTTTCAACGGTGGTGTGGCAATAACGGCAGTCAATGCCCAGTTGCCCCGCGTGAACGGCGTGCGAGAACGGCACCGGCTGGATTGGTTCGTAGCCGACGCGCGAATATTTGGGGGTAAAATAATAGGTTACCCCGGCCGTGACGGCGCCGCCCACCAGCAAAAGGCCGGCGGCAATCAAAAAAGGCAATTGGTTTGTCCACTTCGGGAAAATCGCTGGCATCTCAAAAACGCCCCTAATCAATCACATTTTGTCCTTCACTCCGCAAACATTGGGCGAGATGTTTAGCGGTTGATGGCTTTCTCCGCAAGAAAGTTTGTGAAAAATTTCACGTTTTCCAACGGACCGGATGTTTTGAATTTGCGTGGCGATATTTTGTTGCGTTAAAAAAACTCCCTTTCGCGCGGCGCGAAACCAGAGGATACTCCATTGAGCTTTCTCCAACGAACAGGCATCCTCTTGAGATGGAAACTGATACGGCACGCCCGGCGCAAATCCTGGTTTTGTACTACAGCAAAGACGGCCATACGAAAATGATGGCGGACCTCGTCGTAGAAGGCGCCACCGGCGTTTCCCCTGCCGAAGTTCGACTCAAGAGTGTCAAGGAAGCGAGCGCGGCCGATCTGACATGGTGCGACGGCGTTGCGGTTGGTTCACCGACGAACATGGGTACGATTGCCTGGGAAATGAAGCAATGGTGGGACGTCACTGCCGCGCCACTTTGGCCAAAGACCGAAGGTAAAATCGGCTGCGCGTTCACCTCCTCTGGCGGTTATGGCGGCGGCGGCGAATTAACCTGCCTCGCACTTCAAATCGTGCTCATGAACTACGGCATCCTGGTCTTCGGCGTCCCGGATTACGTTGCGCCGGGCCAGACTTTACATTACGGCGCGGTTTGCGCCGGCAGTCCGCGCAATGAAGATGAACGCGAAGCCTGCCGCCGTTTGGGGCGCCGTCTCGCCGAATGGGTGCAAACCTTGATTTGTCACCGGCCAGAGCATGATCCCCGGAAAGCTACCTATTCCAGATTTCCGCCCGAATAAACCGGGTAATGGTTTTTTATTGGTGGCAGCACCTCTTTAAGCTCCGGTGGGGCGAGCGTCCTCGCGAGCCGTACTCAGCATGCCAAAGCGAAATGACAGCGGCTCGTCAGCAGCCTCACCCCACCAGACTGCCGCTACAATGTTTTTATTCCTTCTGCTTGAGCGAAGTCTTTTGCGTCGGGGTTCGCAGCGGATAGAGTCCCGGGCAACAGCCGAATGTTTCATGAAACGCCTGGCTGAAATGGCTCAGGCTCGCATAGCCCACTTCCAGCGCGGCTTCCGTCACGTTGAATTTGCCCGAGCGGAGCAGTTCCGCCGCCCGTTCCATGCGCAACTGGCGGAGGTATTGTGGAATGGTCATGCCCGTCGCCGCGGAAAACGTCCGGCTCAAATGAAACGGACTGCAACCGACCGCGCGTCCGATTTCTTCGAGGTTGGGCGGGCTTTCCAGATTCTCCCGGAGCAAGGCAACAACTTTATCGACTCGTTCAGCGGAAAGCCGCTGCTGGCGCTGGCAGAACAATTCCCGTTCGCCCGGCGCCAGGAAAAACAGTTCCGCCGCCAGTTCCAGCGCCTTGGTCTGGTACCAAAGCTTCTGCGCCGCCGCGAGCACGGGCGCGTCGCGCAGGCTCGCCAGCAGTTGCTGCTGCCGGCTGGTCAGCCGCGTTGGCGTTACCACGGCGGATTTTTCGGATTGGCCGGCGACCACTTCCCGCACGAGCGGGTGCAAGGAGGGTGCGAAATCGCCCAGATGCCGCCGCAAAAAATCGAATGACATCTCAACAGTCAAAAACTGGTGCCACTGCTCCGCCCGCCGCACCGCGCGCAGCGGCTGTTCGCCACGCCGGTAGAAGCCGACGGTCAACGGTGCAAAGGCAACTTCCTGGCCGTTGAAGGCGACGCTGCCATTGCCAGCGAGGTTCAGGCAGACCTCGATGCTGCCGGGATGAAAGCTTTTGCCCCAGTCAAATTCCGTATGCGTCTTGAAGTCGTGCCACTCGAAACTCACGCCCGCCCCGCGCACGCTGCCGTGCAAATGCCGCCAACCTTCGCCAATGGCGGACCACGCCGAGCGCTCCGTGAACACGGGAGCAGCAGGAAATCCCACAAATTCGCCGGCATCGGCGGGTTGTTTGGCTGGCTTAGGCACGGTCATAATGTGCCATTTTTCATGCCGCGAGCAAATATCTTGTCTTCGCCAGGGCAAAATGAAGTTATTCCGTGGGGGAGCCCGGGATCTTGCCGCCGGGTTTTAGATTAACCTGGCCATGAACACTAGCGCCGACGGCTGTCCACGGGTTCAGATGGTGTTTTCACGCGGATATGGCCGGCCACACGTGTTGGTTTCGGCTTCCAATCGCCGGCAGGATGCCGGCGCTCCCGGTTCATCGCAAGTGACCGCCAAAAAAGCGCAAGTGAACGAAAGCGGGATAATTCAGTGTTGGTTATTGTTGCCACCATGAGATTGCAAACAAGGTTGCCCGCCTCGGTTTTGGCAACGTTGATCGGCCTCCCGGCATTGATGGCCGACGAACCCACTGCGCCCCCACCACCACCGAATACGCGCTACGGTCTTTTCAATCTGCTGGACCACCGCAGTTCGTATGGGCAGGGCGTTTTCCCGGAGCCATTTCTGGTGGATGACTCGGACCGGGAAGAGAACGAAGCCCGTCTGGACTGGTTGCATACCCGGGCGGATGGCACAAAAAGCGATGTCCTCACTGCCGAAGAGGAAAAGGGGTTCGGTCTGCTGACCCTGGAGATCGAGGTGCCGTATGAGCGTGACGTGGAAGACGATGCTGTTGCCGAAGGCGTCGGCAACATTGATTTGGGCGCGCGCTATCCGTTTTATCAACTCGTCTCACCGGATGGATTTTGGGACACCACCTTCGGCGCGGGAGTGGAACTGGGCATTCCGACCGGATCCGCCGTCAGCAAAAACACTGAGGTCGTGCCGAAAATCTTCAACGACACCCGAATCGGCGCGCATTTCACCACGCAATCCATTTTCGGCTGTTCGACACTGTTCGGCCCTGGTGATGCTGGCGGCCGACAGACGTTTGAATACGGATTCGATTTTGGCTGGACGTTTCAGCACCGGGAACTGCCGCTGCCCGGCGTGTTACAGTTCATTCCCGTATTCGAACTGGCCGGCGACACCGGATTGAACAAGGACGAAGCCGGTCAAAACAGGCTGCTCGGCAACGCGGCCTTTCGCCTGAATCTTAAAACCCTCGGCGACGTGCAACCGCGCCTCGGCGTGGGTTATGTATTCCCGCTGAACCACAACGCGCGCGCCGACGTGCATCACGGCGTGTTTGTCAGTCTGGTGTTTGAATACTGAAAACCTCCGGCCAGACCGTACTATGCTTCTAAACCGGCGGCAATTTTTGCTTCTGAGCGCGCTTCTGACCGCCGGTTGCCGTTCCACGCCGCCCGGCGCGGTTCCGTCCGTGCGTGAAGTCCGGACAATAGATGCCGGACCGGCCAGCAACTATGCCGCCGACGGTGTCTATGCGCGTTTCCGCGCTTTGGGCTTTTTTATTGTCCGCCGGGGGAATCGACTTTTTGCCCTATCGGCCATTTGCACGCACAGGAAATGCAATCTGAATGCGGAATCGGACCGTTCTTTCTATTGTCCCTGTCACGGCTCAATCTTCGACCCCAACGGTCATGTCACTGCCGGCCCGGCGAAGCGCGATTTGCCAACGCTGGTAACGTTCATCAACAAAAACGGGAACCTGCTGGTAACCGTGCCCGCCGCTTGAACCTCTGCTTTTATTCCTTCTCCGCATCAGATGGGGTGAGGACCAGGGCGCGGCGTCAAATTCAAATACTTCCCAAAAAAGGTTTCGGAACTTTAATGCTGCGGTCACGTGGAAATTCACGTAGGGTGCCGCCACGACAAAACCAAGCATTGCCGCCGAAGTGAAAGGACAGAAATGAACACTCCGCTTAATGAAGCAGCTATCAGGGGAATGATTGAGGCAATACGCAAAACAGACCCGCAGATAACGAGCGAAGATGTCGTTAAAAAAATCCGCGCCAGCCGGGAATCCCAGGGACAGGTATGGAGCGAGGATTTAGAGAGAAAGATCAAGTACTGTATCCAAATTGATCCAACTTAAGCGCTGCCGTTCGCCTGTTTGGTGTATTTCGCAGTCATTCTCATCGAACAAAAACCCCCGTTTCCGGTCGAATGGCTAATGAACCTGGCAATTCTTCGTTCCCGTGCCCGCCATTGGTGGCGGCAGGAAATCCGCCCACTGCTGATTCTGGCATTGATACTCTTTTCGATCCGCTCCTCGCTTGCCGACTGGAACGACGTGCCGTCCGGCTCTATGCAGCCGACGATTCTGGTCGGTGACCGCATTTTCGTCAACAAGCTGGCTTACGACCTCAAGGTGCCGTTTACCACCTGGCATCTGGCGCAATGGTCGGACCCGCAACACGGTGACATCGTCGTCTTTTACTCGCCCCACGACGGCACGCGCCTGGTCAAACGCGTGATCGGTTTGCCGGGCGACACGGTTGAGTTGCGGAACGACCAACTCATCATCAACGGCCAGCCGGTTGATTACGCTTCCCCGCCTTCCGAAATATCGGGGCAATTGCCCAAAACCGAACGTGAACACAGCTTTTTTGCCACCGAAGAAATGTTCGCTCATCCCCATGCCGTGATGGCCATACCGGAACTTCCGGCCAAACGAACTTTTGGTCCGATCCAGGTACCCGGAGGCCATTACTTCATGATGGGCGACAATCGTGACAACAGTTTCGACTCCCGATATTTTGGTGTGGTAGCGCGGAATCGAATCGTAGGCAAAGCGACCGCCGTTGTCTTGTCCCTCGACCATAATCATTACTGGCTCCCGCGTGAGCGCCGTTTCTTCAGTCCACTGGACGGCAAGTTTTCCAACTAAAACCGCTGATCTAAAGCAAAGCGATATTTTACCGCAGATAGACCCGGCTGAGCGCTGTTATTGACACGCGGTTGCATCCTTTTCCCCAATTCGGCGTATTTCGCGGCAGGTAAAGGAGTGGGTTACTCGGGATCCGAGCATTTGTGCTTGAGTTGCAAATTTTTGCCTGACACTTTTCGCCGAACCAGCTCCATGAACAAACTCATTCCTTTCTCGTTGCTCATCGTCACTTATCTCCAATTCACCGCAGGTGCCGTCGAAGTCGAACTTTCCCGATATTTCCAGAACAAGGAAGGCTGCTTCATTCTTTACGACATGAAGACGGATAAAATCATATATCGGTTCAACGAAAGGCGTTGTGCGCTGCGTGAGCCGCCTTGTTCAACCTTCAAGGTCGCCTTGTCTCTGATGGCCTTCGACCAGGGCATCCTTAAAGACGAAACCACAACCTTCCAGTGGGATGGTGTGGACCGCGGAAACCCGGCTTGGAATCGTGACACCTCCGCGGCAGACTGGATAAAGAATTCCGTGGTCTGGTATTCGCAACGGCTCACACCGCAACTCGGACCCGTAACCATCAAGGATTACCTGGCCCGGTTCGACTATGGCAACCAGGACATTTCCGGTGGGCTGACGACATTCTGGCTTGGCTCGAGTCTGAAAATTTCCGCTGATGAGCAGTTGCGATTTTGGGAACGTTTCTGGCGCGGCGAGCTTCCAGTGTCCCGGCACGCGATGGACATCACCAAAAAAATCACCTACATGGAAACTTCGGCAGCCGGCATGGCACTTTCGGGCAAGACCGGTTCTCACACTACGGAAAAAGAAGAGTTAGGCTGGTTTGTCGGGCATCTCACAGGAGCGAGGGATGAATATATTGTGATCGCGAATTTCACCGGTCCAAAGTCATCAATGAAAGAATATCCCGGTTTGATCGCCAAAGGTATTTGCACGGATATTTTGAAGGACCTGAAATTATACTGAATCCACCTCTGGGGAAGTAGAGTGAAGGTGAGGTGTCGAAAGCTCAGCGCGCCATGAACAAACTTCGAATTTTTGTGGATTTTGCTGTGCCACCGGAGGTTTTAGAATTGTTGCAGGCGGGAACCCGGGGACATCAACTGGTTTTTCCCGGAACGCCCGTGACTTCCGTTCTGGCCAGGGCGGAACGTGATGCGCAATTCGCCACGGTGGACATCGCCTTCGGCCAGCCAGAACCCGAAGCGATTGCGGAGGCCAGCCTATTGAAATGGATTCACGTCAGCACGTCGGGCATCACTCGTTATGATAATCCGCAGTTTCGCGCGCTGATGGCGGAACGCAGAATCCCGGTGACCAACAGCGCGAGCGTCTATAACGAGGCGTGCGCCGTACATGCCCTGAGCTTCATGGTGGCCCAGGCTCGCAAGTTGCCCTTGGCGCTCAAGACCCGGGCCGCCAGCGGCACGAAAGACTGGAATGAGATTCGCGGTTCTTCCGGAACCCTTCGGGGCGAAACAGTCCTGATCCTGGGTTACGGAGCAATCGGCAGACGGCTGGCCGAATTGCTCCGTCCTTTCGACATGAAGGTGATTGCCTATCGTCGGAAGCCACGCGGCGATGAAGGCGTGCCAGTGGTCATGGAGGACCGACTAGCCGACGAGCTCGCCGAGGCCGAGCACATCGTCAATATCCTGCCGGATAGCACAGCAACGCGGCATTTCTTTGATGCCGCCCGCTTTGCAATGATTAAACCGGGTGCGATTTTCTACAACATCGGGCGCGGCACAACGGTCAATCAGGATGCTTTGCTGGAGGCCCTGCGTTCAGGGCGAATCGGGGCAGCTTGGCTGGATGTGACCGAACCCGAGCCGTTGCCGGATGAACATCCGCTCAGGAAGGAGCCGAATTGCTTTATCACCCCACACGTGGCGGGTGGACATGCCGATGAAGCCAAAACCTTGGTCCGTCATTTTCTCGAGAACTTCGATCGGTTTGTTCGAGGAGAACCCCTGCTCGACCGCGTGATGTAGCGGCGTTTGTGAAAACGCCGACTTCATCCGCGCTTTTACAAGCGCCGCTACGGAGATTTTTCTATTTGTGATGCGATTTTTGTGGACAGACCGCCGGAATCGGTTCTTAATCGGTGCGTCTCCGGCAATCCGTTCGCCGGGACGGTTCCTCATCTTTCCGGCGCCGCTCGTGTGGGTTGGCGCTGCAAATCCTGTCGTGGTGCGTCATTGACCGGTCTTTCCGATTTTCGACGCGCCGGGGCAACAACCAAAAAAACTCGCCCGCGAAACGCGGGTGGCACGAACATGAAAGATCGAGTCGTCGGCGTTCCCAATTGTCTTCGCGTCTTCCACGCGTTTGGCGGGTCAACCACCCTGACCCATCATGAATGCCATCATTGCCAAACTTTTAAACCGCGCGTGCGGCCTCGCCAATGTTGAACCTGTCATCGCCCTGTTCGTGGGCGCCGCCCTGCTCGCTGTTTTTCTTACCGCCCTGTTTCAAACCAAAAACTCCGCCGAACCCGGTGGCAGCCCGGGCCTCCTCTGGACCCTTTACCATAACTTCACGCGCCTGTTCTGGGGGCTGGCGCTCGTGGTGCTGCTCATGGGAACCATCTCCATCCTGCGTTCGTATTTGCGGCAGGCAGTGAACGATTTTTCGCGCTCGCACGGCCGGATCACCCAGGCAAATTACAACGCCGTCCAGACCATCTGGGGCTCGGAACAGGTCCAGGGCGAATTGAACGTGGATATTTACCACAACGAGGAACTCACCGAGCGCATCGAGTCCGAGGACCCGTCGAAACCCGCCCTGCTTCGCAAGAAAATCCAGCACGTGTCCGTCACCGGCAATCCTTTCGTTAGCGCGCGACATGAAATCACGCTGCGACAAAATGCGCGCAAGAAAGGCTCGGCCTTCTACGGCGGTTACGAGACCGATTGCGGTTTTAACTGGCAATTGCGCAATCCGGCCGCCTCCAACCAGCTTTGCACGCTCACCTTTCCCCTGCCCGCTTCCGACGCGATGTATGACGGCCTGGTGGCGACGCTCGACGGCAGGGACGTCCTGCCGCAGATGGAAATCAAGGATTCGAGTCTGGTCTTGAAACGCGACGTGCAGCCGGATGAGGTGATGAATTTTCACATCGCGTTCAAGAGCCGCGGTTTGTCGTATTGGTATTTTCAGGTGCGCGAAGCGCGGGAGATCCGCGATTTCACTCTGGTCTTAAACCTGCCCGATCTGCCGAAATCGAAACTGAATTATCCCGACGGCTGCATGACGCCGACGGACATTGCGCCAACCAAAGACCATCAGGGCACGATATTGACGTACCGGCTCGACCACGCGCTCAACGACAAGGGCATGGGCATTTCCCTGCCGCAACTGCCGCAGCCGGGCGAAACCACGCGCGCCGTGCTGGGCGAGGTCGGAGACGCCTGGCTCCTGGTTTTCGGCGTTCTGGCACTTTCTCTCACACTGGTCGGCGCGCGCCACGCAGTATTGCTGACAGTCCTGGTTTCCACGGCCACGGCCCTGGGCTATGGCCTGCTCGCCGATTTCTGCGATTTGCTTCTTGGATTCTGGGGCACGGCGATGTTGGTCCTGGTGCCTTATTTCCTGCTGCTTGCAAAATTACTGATTCGTGCCTCGCCGCGAATCGGCCAATGGCTCGCCGCCCAGCTCCTGCTGCTCGGCATCGTTTATCCCTGCCTGGCCGGGCTGGATGCCGACCGCCAATCGTTGTACCTGAATCTTTGTGCGCTGGCATTCCTGTCATTTGCGGCCTGGCTGCTTGTAAAAAACGTGATGAAGGAGAGAATTCCCAGGCCGGAAGCGGTCGTCGTCAATCCAACAGTTTAATTGGAAGAAAACAAAAAGCCGTTCCGGAAGGCTGGAGCGGCATTAAATCGTCCAGCGGCGTTTGTGAAAACGCGGATAATTCGGCCGCGCATTCACCAGCGCGGCTGCGAGGTTATTTCTTTTTAGCCTTTTTGGCAGCTTCTTCCTCGAGGGCCGCCTGGGCCGCGGCCAGGCGGGCCACCGGCACCCGGAATGGCGAACAACTCACGTAGCTCAATCCCAACCGATGACAGAACTTGACGGACTCGGGGTCACCGCCATGTTCACCACAAATGCCGAGTTTGATTTCCGGCCGGGTCTTGCGGCCTTTTTCGACAGCCATTTGCATCAACTGACCGGTGCCGGCCTGATCAATCGAGGCAAACGGATTCTTCTTGATGATTTCAAGTTCCTGATACGGTCCGATAAATGAACCGCTGTCGTCCCGGCTCATCCCCAGGCAGGTCTGCGTCAGGTCGTTGGTGCCGAAACTGAAGAACTGTGCCGTCTGCGCGATTTCATCGGCGGTCAACGCGCCGCGCGGCACTTCAATCATCGTGCCCGCCAGATAATCAATCTTCACCTTTTGCTCGGCCATGACTTCTTTGGCGACGCGATGGACGACTTCCACCTGCAAATCCAGTTCTTTCTTGAATCCGACGAGCGGGATCATGACTTCCGGCTTAACCTTGATACCGGCCTTCTGGACTTGAGCGGCGGCTTCGAAGATGGCGCGCGCCTGCATCTCGGAAATTTCGGAATACACAATGCCGAGCCGGCAGCCGCGGAAGCCGAGCATCGGATTGAACTCGTGCAGTTCCTTGACCCGTTGTTTGATCTTTTCCACCGGCACGCCCATTTTCGCCGCGAGGTCCTGCTGTGCCTTGTCCTCATGCGGGAGAAATTCGTGCAACGGCGGATCCAGGAAGCGAATGGTCGCCGGCAGACCTTTCAGTTCCGTGAAGATGCCGACAAAATCCTCCTTCTGGTAGGGCAGGATTTTTGCCAGGGCTTTTTTCCGGTCTGCCAGATTGTCGGCCAAAATCATTTCGCGCATGGCGTCAATGCGGTTGCCCTCGAAGAACATGTGCTCGGTGCGGCAGAGGCCAATGCCGGCGGCCCCGAAGGCGAGCGCGTTGGCTGTCTGTTCCGGTGTGTCGGCATTCGTACGGACCTGGAGCCTGGTGACTTTTGAACACCAGTCCATCAGCTTCTTGAACATCAAATAGGTCGCGCTGTCCTTGCCATCGAGCGATTTCTCGACGAGCACCTGGACGATTTCAGACGCGGCGGTCCGCAATTCACCCGGATAAACTTCACCGGCAGTGCCGCTGATGGACAGGAAATCACCTTCGTTGAACTTGTCACCATTCACGGCCATCGTCCTGGTGTTGTAATCAATCTGCAATGCGCCGGCGCCGCACACGCACACCTTGCCCATCTGCCGCGCCACCAGCGCCGCGTGCGAACTCACGCCGCCTTTTGCCGTCAATATGCCTTCGGCGGCAATCATCCCGCGCAAATCTTCCGGCGTGGTCTCGTTGCGAACCAGCAGCACTTTTTCGCCTTTGGCGGCCGCGGCCGCGGCGCGGTCGGCATTCAGATAAATTTTGCCGGACGCTGCTCCGGGGCCGGCGGGCAATCCTTTGGCAATGCACTTGGCGGCCTTGACCGCCTTGCGGTCAAACACCGGCGCCAGCACCTGATCCAGCTGGTCAGCGGGCACGCGCCGGATGGCCGTCTTCCAATCAATCAGCTTTTCCTTCTCCATTTCGATGGCGAAACGGACCGCCGCCAGGCCGGTGCGTTTGCCGTTGCGCGTCTGAAGCATGAACAATTTGCCATCCTGGATCGTGAACTCAAAGTCCTGCACGTCCTTGAAATGCGATTCCAGCGTCTTGCGAACTTTTTCCAGTTCGGCGAACGCCTCGGGCAAATGGCCCTTGAGCTGCGCCACCGGTTCCGGGGTGCGAATGCCGGCCACGACGTCTTCGCCCTGGGCGTTGATGAGAAATTCGCCGTAGAAAACCTTCTCGCCGGTCGCCGGGTCACGCGTGAAGGCCACGCCCGAACCCGACTGGTCGCCGGTGTTGCCATAGACCATCGCCTGCACGTTGACGGCGGTGCCCCATTCGGCGGGAATACCATATTTGCGGCGATAGACGATGGCACGATCGTTCATCCACGAACCGAACACAGCGCCAATCGAACCCCAAAGCTGCTGCCACGGATCCTGCGGAAATTCACTGTTGGTGCGTTTTTTGATCAAATCCTTGAAACGGACAACCAGCTCCTTCAAATCTTTTACGGTGAGTTTGGTGTCTTCGATGTCGTCATGATATCGTTGGTGTTTGAGGCTGTGGATGACGACTTCAAACGGCTCGTGATCTTCGTCGGCGCTCTTTTGCACGCCCATGACCACGTCGCCGTACATCTGGATGAACCGGCGGTAACAATCCCAGGCAAACCGCTCGTTCTTCGTCGCCTTGACCAGCGCGAGCACCGTTTTGTCGTTGAGGCCGAGGTTCAAAATGGTGTCCATCATGCCGGGCATGGAATCGCGGGCGCCAGAACGGACAGAGACCAGCAGCGGCATGGCGGTCTGGTCGCCGAATTTAGTGCCCATGATTTTCTCGATCTGGGCGATGCCGGCCTCGACCATGGGCGTAAGCACCTTGGGATAGGTCTTTTTGTTCTGGTAATAATAGGTGCAGACCTCGGTGGTGATGGTGAAACCCGGGGGCACCGGCAATCCGATGCGGGCCATTTCGGCGAGATTCGCGCCCTTGCCGCCCAGCAACGGCTTCATGGAACCATCCCCATCGGCCTGCTTGTTCCCAAAT
>Ga0209517_10001896_pt1 | contig 30610 bp, 21 predicted proteins | sample PeaSoiMetSII2010_FD_187695 | JGI IMG/M metagenome (GOLD analysis project Ga0209517, IMG submission 187695) | Peat soil microbial communities from Weissenstadt, Germany - SII-2010 (SPAdes) (version 2) | ecosystem: Environmental > Terrestrial > Soil > Wetlands > Peat | place: Germany...
CATGATCGAGAAACGGCACCCGGCTTTCGATGGATGCGGCCATGCTCATGTTGTCCTGCTTCATGAGCAGTTCCACCAGGTAAGTCTTGATGTCGGTGTAGAGCAGCCGTTGCAGCATTTCGCCCGACGAGTGGTTCCAGTAACCGACGACATTTGTATATGCCGTGCTGGGGGCAGCTTCTCGCGCGAACTCGCTCGTCAGCAATCCGCTCTGCTCCGCCTCGCCGAAAGCGGAAAAGAAATTGTCGAAATAGAAAGAAGCCCAGGAACTGCCATCCTTGGCGAGAAACGTGTGCTCCAGTTTCCGGCGCAGGGTTGCTCCCAGCAGGGAAGAGTTCGCAACCACGTTGCGCAATCCGCGCCGCAGAGCGCCCGGAACCACGGCGCGGTAGGCGCGGTCCATGGCCGCATTTTTCAAGGTGAAGGCATAGCGCGTATAGCCGGCGAGGGTTTCATCCGCGCCCTCTCCGGTAAGCACGACCGTCACTCTTTCTCGCGACAGGCGGGCTACAAAATAAAGGGAGACACTCGATGGCCACACGATGGGCTCGTCTTCATGCCAGATCAAATGCGGCAGCGCCGCGAAAAAATCCCGCTCGCTGACCAACACTTCGCGATGCTGCGAATGAATGTGATCCGATACCGCGCGCGCAAAGGGCAACTCGCTGTAAGGTTGCTCGGTGTAGCCCACGGAAAAAGTCTCGACCGGCTCGCGCCGCAGTTTCGTCATAAGCGCGGCTACCGCGCTCGAATCCACGCCGCCGCTGAGGAACACACCCAGCGGCACGTCGCTCATCAGGTGGCTCTGGACTGCGCCTTCCAGTAACTCGCGATAACTCTGGACGTAGTAACTCTCATCGTAACTATCAACTCCCGATTCGTGCGGCGTCGAGGCATCCAGATCCCAATACTGCCGGATTTGCGCTTTGCCATCCGGACCCATGGTCATGGTGTGGCCGGGCAGCAGCTTGCGGATTCCGGCGTAGAAACTTTCCTCGCCCGACAAATATCCGAACGCCAAATACTCGGGCAGCGCCGCGCGATTGAACTCGGGACGCGCGCTGCCATGGGCAAACAGCGCTTTTATTTCCGAGCCGAACAACAGCCGCTCCGGCGTCAATTTGTAATAGAGCGGCTTGATGCCCAGTCGGTCGCGCGCGATAAAGAGTGTTTTCGTGTTGCGATTCCAGATGGCGAAGGCGAACATGCCACGCAGATGCTGCACACAGTCCGCGCCGTACTCCTCGAAGAGGTGAATGACGGTCTCGGTGTCGCTATGCGTGCTGTAGTGGTGGCCGCGTGCGATGAGTTGCTCGCGCAAGGCGAGATGGTTATAAATTTCACCGTTGAACACAATCCAGAGCGTGCCGTCTTCGTTCGAAATCGGCTGATGTCCGCCGGCAACATCGACAATGCTGAGGCGGCGCATGCCGATTCCGACTGTCCCGTCCGTATAAAAACCTTCGTCGTCGGGTCCGCGATGGGTGATCACGCGGCACATTTCACGCAGGGCCTCGGCGTTCGCCCGCGCGTCTCGTCCGAGTTCAAAAATCCCAGCGATGCCGCACATTTAGCGTTTCCCAGCGTAGGGTGACGAACGTTCGCTCGTCAGCTCTTCGAACAAAGACGTAACCGAAAACTCGCCCGGCGTTCCATTCCTCAATGCACCGCGCCTGCGCCACTCGAAAAATGCGGATGGTCCGGCCGCCTTCAGCAGAGGCTGTCCTTGCCAGGCGGCATACGTTCCGCCGATGACGATCAGGTGCGCGAGTTTTTCTTTTTCCATGCGGCAATACAGGACGCGCGCGTCGGAGGACCACGCTCCGGAGCTCCACGCCTGCTCCCCGAGCGCAAAGAAGAATCCATGGCTTTCGTTGTTTTGCTGATCGTCGTTTTGAGGATCGTCGAGTTCGTAGACTTGGACTTCCGCTTGCGTGATGCTGGCCAGCCTTGGTTCATCCTCTTGTCGGATTGCGCCGCGGTGAGGCACCAGGGCCGTCGCGGTCTCGGCCGGCAGGGACACACGCGCATGGCATCGCACCAAAGGCACTGGCTGAAACGCGCCGTAAGATGGGGAAAGGAGGGTTTTGCTAACTTCCGTATGCCATGCCGTGTCCTCCGGCATGATCAGACTCAATCGCGATTCTGCGGACCGGACGCCACCTGATATTTCCACTCTTCCCGCGCCACTGCTTCGAACGTCGAGATCGGGCGCGAAGTGCCACCGTATCTCCAGTTCGTGTGCCGCTTCGGTGCTTTTTCGTGTGGTGACGGGGCTTTGCCCCGTTCCGGCGGGGCAGAGCCCCGCCACCACACCACATGCTGTGGCCTTATCGCGCACCAGCCAGAGACTGCCTGCAATCTTCAGTATGTGCCGCCGGTGCACAACCGGATCCTCCAGGCGCGCATATCCATTGTGACTGCCCACAAAGTAAGTGAAGCTTTTCCCCGCGATCCAGTTTTCCGCTTGCGTGGCCGGAATGTGTGTCCACGAAAAAGGTTCATCCGCAACCGCCTGGTCGACGCCATCCACGCGCATCGTGTTGTGCGCGCCTGTTCCGCGAAACGTGTTACGATCCGCCGGATCTTTCGAGATGTAGACGCCGCTTCCGGAGTCCACCAGCCAGCGCCGTCCATCCATGGTGAGCCGCAGACTGAGCGCGTCGGCGTGTCCGTGTCCCGAGCGGCCCACGCCCTGCGGGCCGGCGTCCACGACCATTGCCTGCGCGTACGGCTGCGAATCCGCGAGCACGTAAAGCCCGCCGTCGGGGAACTCGACGGAACGCGCTGCGGGGTTCGTTTGCGACTTTGAGATGTTTTCGACGGCCTGATTTCCAAACAACCAGATGGCTTCCTCAGTCACCCGCGCCGCAGAAAATTCCCTGGAGTAAATCGCCGCGCCCAGCGTCAGTGGGTCTGTCATCTGCTCCGTTCGATTGCGGCGCGGATTCCATAACCGCCCGCCGTCGTCGTCGCCGAAGCCTTCCGCCGGCCCCGCCTGCGCGAGCGCGGCCACCACATCCAGCATTCGCCCGAGCACCGCGTCATACGCGGGTGGAATTTCCATTCCATTCCGCGCCGCAAGCAACCGCGCATACAAAAAGAAGTCGAGCGCATAAACGTGGTAGTGCAACGATTGCTCGAAGTAAACGCCATCCGGACGCACCTGCCGCCCTGCCTCGTGCAGCACAATCTGCCACCCGGATTCCTTCCAGCGCGCAGCTCCCGGCATTTGCGGATACAAAGTGCCCAGAAAGAACAGCGCGACCGCTTCTCCCAGCAGATGCGTATTCGGAGAAAAATAAGTAGATAGATAGCGCTCAATGTAACGCCCGTGAAACGCAAGGGCAGGCGCCAGTTCCGAACGGAGTTCGGAGAGAAGAGCCGCGCATTCCGCCATTCCCGCCAGCAACTGGTCCACCCAGATCCACGACAAACTGCGGAAGGCAACTTCCAGCGTGCTTCCCCAGTTGATTCCCAGCGGATACGGATTCGCCTTGATCCAACTGCGCCATAGCGACGTCAGTTCGCGAACGTACTTGTCATTCTTATCCCCGCTCAGCAGTTGGGCCTTGGCCAGCGTTACCAGATGCTGGTGCCGGTTCAATTCCCATATGACTTTATGGTCGCCCACCACCGCGAAATCGAGAAAAGGAATCTTGAACCAGGGATCGAGCGGCGCACGCTTGCCGTGCACGGGATCGAGATGCCAGTCGATGTCTTTAGAATCGATGTCTTTGAAATTGCCGCTGGCACCATCGCAGGCAAGAGTAAAGTCAAGATTTTCGTAGCCCAGCAGGCGAAAACGATGGCCGCAAATCTCATCGGCCTCGCGCAGAATTGCGGCCGCTTCGCCGGGCAGATGTTGGCGCAACAACCGAGCGCGCTCTGAAATTTCACTGCCAGAAAAGAAGAATTGCCCCGGCCGCGCCGCCGCATCCGCATGCAGCGGAATCGACCCGTTCCTAACGCCCACCCGGTGCATGAGCAGGTCGCGCTGCTTGTGGAATTCTTGCCCCGCGCGCACCCGCACCTCTTCCCAGTCCATACGGGACAGGCGCGCCAGCTTGTTTTGCCATCCAGAAGCCACAGGTTCTTATCTTACATGCGGAAAAGGCCGTCCTCGACTCACCCGTTACCCTTGTTACCCTCGCCGGTTCCTACCCGTGACCAATGTCCGCTCGCTGCGCTACGATTGTCCTAGTGGATAGTTTGACCGATCGCCGTTCCACCGGGTGGAAGATAGTTGTCCACTTTTGCCCGGCGCTGCGGTCAGTCGAGAATGGCCATTGGGAATATTCCGTAAGCTATTGAAAATATGAGCATTATTGTCAAGCGTGAACACAAACTCGCGCCCCGATGGAGAATGGTTTGCTACGGCTTAACCGGGGGCTGCCATCGCCCCCAGATGCTTGATTGCCAGGAGAATTCGCTTGGGTTTGTCCGTTAGCATTTTCGGATTGGGATATGTCGGCTCCGTGTCGGCCGCCTGTTTCGCCTCCATGGGCCACAAAGTCATTGGCGTCGACGTGAGCCGCGCCAAAGTTGAGATGATGGATTCCGGCCGCACCCCGATCATCGAAGCGCGCATGAGCGAAATGGTCGCCGAAGCGCACCGCGCCGGCTTCCTGCACGCGACTACCGGCGCTACGGCAGCCGTGCTGAATTCGGAAGTTTCGTTCGTTTGCGTCGGAACGCCCAGCCTGAAAAATGGCAAGCTTGACCTCAGCCACATCGAGAGCGTTGCCCGGGAAATCGGCGCCGCCATCCGCCAGAAGAAGTCGCCGCACGTTTTTGTTCTGCGCAGTACAGTGCTGCCCGGGACCACCGAAACCGTCGTGCTGCCCATCCTCGAAAAAGAAAGCGGCAAGAAGTGCGGCCAGGATTTCACCGTCTGCTATAACCCGGAGTTCATGCGCGAAGGCAGCGCGGTCGCCGACTTCCTCAACCCGCCCTACACCATTCTCGGAGCCAGCGACACCAACCACCTGGCGCCGCTGCGCGAACTCTATCGGAACACTCCCGGCACACTCTTCGAGACGACGATTCCCGTCGCCGAAATGGTCAAGTATTTTTCGAATTGCTATCACGCGGTGAAAGTCGGCTTCGCCAACGAAATGGGAACCATGTGCAAACATCTTGGGGTCGATGCGCAGGCGGTCACCAAGATTTTTACTTCTGACACCAAGCTGAACATTTCTCCCGCCTATCTTTCTCCGGGCTTCGCTTTTGGCGGGTCGTGCCTTCCGAAAGATCTGCGCGCCATCACCTACAAAGCCAAGGAACTCGATCTTAAGCTGCCCTTGCTCGAATCCCTCATGCCGAGCAACGCCGAACACGTCGATCGCGCCGTGGAGATGGTGATGAGCACTGGCAAGAAGAAGATTGCGCAGCTTGGCCTGAGTTTCAAAGCCGGCACCGACGATCTGCGCGAGAGTCCGCAGGTGCAGTTGATCAAACGCCTCATGGGCGAGGGCCTCGAAGTGAAAGTGTGGGATGAGGACGTCTCCATGGGACGTCTCGCCGGCGCCAATCGCCAGTACATCGAAGAAGTCATCCCGCACATTGGGTCGGTGCTCTCGGCCGATTTAGAAGACGTGCTGCGCTCCGCCGAAGTCGTGATCCTCGGCAACAAATCGGCAACCAAAGATCAGCTCGCCAAGTACCTTCGGCCTGAGCAGATTGTGATTGACTTGATCCACTTGGATAAAACGCGGCGTCCGGAAGGCGCCGGGACGTATGAAGGAATTTGCTGGTGAGAATCTCCCGTAGAGACGCGGCTTGCCGCGTCTCCTTCGCCGGGGCAAGGAGACGGGGCAAGCCCCGTCTCTACTTGATTTAACTGGAAGAAGAATGAAGTTTTATCCCATCGACATCAAAACCGCCGACTGGAAGCGCCTGGACGGTTTCGCCGATCGCACCGTCTTCCAGACGCGCGAGTGGCTGCAATTCGTCGCCGAGTCGCAGAACGCCCACCCCGTGCTCGCCGAACTGCGGGAGTCGAGTGACGTCCTCGGATATTTCACCGGGCTCTCGTTTTCGAAATTCGGCATGAAAGTTCTGGGCAGTTCTTTTCCCGGATGGACGACTCCCTATATCGGCTTCAATCTCAATCCCGGCGTCCCGCGTCGCGCCGCGCTCGAAGCCCTGGAAAAGTTTGCCTGGGACGATCTCAAGTGCATGCACCTCGAGGTCTCCGATCCCAACTTCACCTTCGAAGACGGCGAGAGCGCTGGATTCAAAATCGAATCCTACGCGTCCTATCGCACCGACCTGACGCGCACGGAAGAAGAGTTGTTCAATGGCATGGAAAGCGCCTGCCGCCGCTGCATTCGCAAGGCGGATAAGAGCGGCCTCAAGATCGAAGAGGCGCACGACCTGGCATTCGCCGACGAGTATTACGAGCAACTCAAGGACGTCTTTGCCAAACAATCGCTCGTGCCCACTTACTCGGTGGAGCGCGTGCGCGCGCTGGTGCGCAATCTTGCGCCGAGCGGCAACCTTCTGTTGCTGCGCGCGCGCGACCCGGAAGGGAAGTGCATCGCCACTGGAATCTATCCCGGCTTCAACCAGATCGCCGAGTTCTGGGGCAACGCCAGCTTCCGCGCTCATCAGAACCTGCGTCCCAACGAAGCCTGCCACTGGTACGCCATGCGCTACTGGAAAAAGCGCGGCGCCGCCATCTTCGACTGGGGCGGCGAAGGCACCTACAAAGAAAAGTATGGATGCAAGCCGCATCGCGTCCCGTGGTTTACCAAGTCTCGCTATCGGATTGTGGGCAAGTTGCGCAACGAAGCTCGCAACATGTTTGCGCGAAAACAGAAGTTTCTCGGATGGCTGCAAGGCAATCGATCCGGGGCCGAACGCAGTCCGGCGGAAGAATAGATTGCGAGGGGAAATGGAAGGCCGCTTGCGCCCAACGGCGTCAAAAGCTGGGCTAGAGAAGAAAACGCGACATGGTAGTCTGTTTTCCGGTGTGGCGGGGGCACGTACAAAGGAAAATGTGGGAGTGGGCCACACTGCGGAGCGCTCTCGGAGGGTGTAGATGATCAAGGGGGGACTGAAGCATTTATCTCGGGTCAGCGATGTGCTCTTCCGCAAGCTGCGAGTGGAACGGGACATTACCATTTTTCCCGACGACGTCTTTCTGACCTCGTATCCGCGGTCGGGGAATACATGGATGCGTTTTCTGGTGGGGAATCTGCTTCACGAGCAGAAGCCGGTGACCTTTCTGAATATGGAGGGGCTGGTGCCGGATATGTACAAGCATTCCGACCGCACTCTGCGCCACTTGCCACGGCCCCGAATTCTGAAAAGCCATGAGTGCTTCGATCCTCGCTATCGGAGAATCATTTACATTGTGCGCGATCCGCGCGATGTGGTGGTCTCAAACTATCACTGGGAGATGAAGAAGCAGTCGATGCGAGACGCTTACCCGATTGAGAAATTTGTGGACGAGTGGATGGAGCCGTTGTACTGGGTAAGGGTCGGGTCCTGGGGAGACCACGTGACCAGTTGGTTGAGCACACGCCAGGGGCACGATAACTTTTTGTTGCTGCGCTATGAAGATCTGCTCGCGGATCCGACGCGCGAGTTGGCCAAGGTTGCCCGCATTCTCGGTCTGGAGCCGGTGCCGGAGAGGCTGGCGCGAGCCGTGGAACTCAGCTCCGCGGATCGCATGCGGAAGCTGGAAAAAGAGCAGGGCGGCAAGTGGGTGGAGACGCGCAACACGCGTCAGGATAAGCAATTTGTGCGCCAGGCCTCGTCCGGCGGATGGCGCGCGACCCTTCCCGCGGAGTGCGTGTCGCGGATTGAAACCGAATGGGGACCGCTGATGAAGACTCTCGGATATGCGTTGAGCACGGAGAAAGTGAGCGCGGCGCCCTCCTACGTGGGACAGCACTGACGGGGATTAAGAGCTGGTTTCGAATATGGGTTTTGGGTAGGGCACGGCTTCAGCCGTGCCGTTCACGGCCTGGGGAAATGCGGGCTTTAGCCCCTGAGGGAACGTGCCTTCCGGGCTGAAGGGCATTCATCAAACCAGCCCAAGTCTTTTCGATCGGCTTCTCGAATTAGAAATTACGCGGCAAGCCATCACCGTCTGCCCGCGTGATATGGAACGCGCGGGAATTCTCCGCGAACGGGTGCAGAGCTTCGGCATACTTTTTTGACACCGCGAAGATAAAGTTGGACGGGCCTTTGAAGAAGCCGCAGCGTTCCAGCGCGTGGCCCCACGCGAGATGGCTCTGGTTGGAAACGATGAGGTCCACCTCCTGAGCCTCCAGTTCGCGGGTCGCCGCCTCAATCACGGCCATGGCATCCTCCGGAGAAGCCCAACAGTCGACGATTGAGCCTACCCTCATCGAGCCGTACTTCGAATCTTTACGCCTCTCTCCGACCACGGCCCACCCGATGTCGGTTTCGTTGCGCTGGATGCGCAGGCGGGTGAAGTGCCGATCCGCCGCGGGGTAGAGACGGCGGAGGGTTGCCGAATCGCGGACCGCAGCCATGCGATATTGTTCGCGCCCTCGCAACCAGAGCGGGTCGGCCCAATCCGAGAATTCAGGGACGCGACTCACATCCACGCCGGTTGATCGCAACAACGGCCGCGGCCACCTTGCCCGCTTCGCATTCTGCGCGCCGCGAAACACCAGCCAGCCCAGGCCGGTGGCGGCGCCCATGTCCATGAGAATACGGCGCAGAGCCGACGTTCGCAGCGCCTGCATCTCTTTCAAGAAGCGGGAAGGATGAACGATCTTGAAGAAGAAGGGAAGCAGCGCGAGACTCGAACCCAGCGCCTTGAGCATCTTTGGCAGCGGGTGATCGTAACCACCCATCCCCAGTGCATAGAGCAAGGGTTGGCGCAAGAGCGCGTCTCGCACCATCAACGCTCCAACCGCCGCGTAGGTGCGGTTCACAATCCCTTCCGACAGCGGGTGATGGTAGCAGGCGACTGCGATCTCACCCTCGCCTGGGACAAAGACTCGCTCGTGTTTCAGCGCATAGGCGCCGCGGACGATACCCGCATCGACCGCGACGAAATACTCGTTGTAGAGAGGGCAATCGGCGAGCTTCGGAAGCCACTGCGGCGCGCTCGTTTTGTAGAAGACGAGGTTGGGGTCCGATGCTGCCTGCAGCCGCCGGTTGAACTCTTCGACTGCGGGCTCGTGCTCGGGACGATAAGGTTGGATGGTGATGGCCATGAGTGGAAGGCGTGACCGTTGCTGACATTACCCATACTCTTGTCATCCTTCGCTTCGCTCAGGATGACAACCTAAATTTCCTACCGCGCAGCCGACTTCAGCCTCTCGACCAGCGCCGCGACAGCGCCGATGTTCTTCATCTGCTCGATATCTTCGGGCTCGAGCTGCACTCCGAACTTTTCTTCGATCGCGAGAACCAGATTCAGATGCTGCATCGAATCCCAATTCTCGATCGTCTCCGGCGAAGATTCCGCGCCGATCTTGTCCGCTGGAACGCCGAAAATGTCGCTGGCGATGCTCCGCACCTGCTGCAACGTGCTGGCTGTCAATTCTTTCCTCCGGGCATGGTTTCCGCCGCCGCCTTCAGCTTAATCCAATCGGGACAGCGCAGCGTGAAACTCCTCAGGTCGAGCGCCCACAGCGAGCCCGCGCCGTTTGTTTCCTGCCGCTCGAAACCATGCTCCTGGTAGAAATCGCGCGCTGGAGCGTTCTTCTTGGTCGGCAGAAACCAGCCTGCCAGCCGCTTGCAGCCGCGCTGGGCGGCGCTTTCGGCGAGATGGGCGAGAAGCGCGGTTTCCACCGTTCTTCCGATAACGCGGCAGCTCAGCAGGAAGGTATCCACTTCGCACTGCTCGCCTTCGTCGTGCGTAATCGCGACTCCGACCAGTCCGTGATCGCCGAAACGGTCGCGCACCTTGATCGAAAATATGTGCCATGCCGGCTTTTCAGCCATCTCCGCGATCTGCGGCTCGGTGTAGCGTCGCGTGGTCAGGTTGAACTGGTTGGTTTTCTGCGTCAGTTGCGCGACCCGGGCCAGCGTCAGCTCCGACACCGGCTCAAGTTCCGCTTCCTGCTCGAGGAAGCGAAAGAAATCTTCCTTCGATTGGAAGTTCTGCTCGGCGCCGGCGCGCTGCTTTTGTGCCGCGTACATTTCGGTGCGCTGCTGGTCTTCCGCAGAAAGTGTGAGGCGCTCGAAGGCTGCGCAATTCCTGAGGGCGGCGGCGTACTCCAGCGGATTCTTCGGCAAATCAATTACGGTCACCTCGGGGAGCGCGCCGCGAACCTGCTCGCGCTCGAAAGGATTGTCGTCGAGAAAGGCGAGCGCATCGATGCCGACGTTCAATTCCTGCGCGATTTCGCGCAGATTCTGCGCCTTATCGGTCCAGTTAATACGCAGCGCCGCGAAATGTCTCGCGCGCACCAGCATCCCCGGATGTTTCTCCAGCGCTTCCATGGCGTCGTCGAGGTTGTTCTTGCTGCACACGGCGAGCAAAATTCCTTTGCGCGACAGATCGAGCAGGGCGCGTTGCAAGGCCTGATACGCCGCGCCTGGGTATTCGGCGTCGACTTTGATGCCGGCCATCCCGTCTTCGCCGATCACGCCGCCCCACAGCGTGTTGTCGAGATCGGTGACCAGAACCTTGGCCGTGCGTCCGCTGAGCGGCACGATGAAACGCATCCACTCGCGCGCCATCGGAAGAAGATAAGCGGCCGCGATGGGAAGCCGCGCCGTCAGCCACTTGCGCTCGTCGTGCCAATGCTCGCTGCCGTGGCGAGCCACCAGCGCGTCGTAGTCAAGCCCGTAGACTCCGTGGAATCCCGCGGCGATGCGCAACAGTTCGCGATTGATCTGCCGGATGAGTCCGGACTGTCCCGCCTCGGATTGGCCGTCGAGAACTCCGAGGCCTGGAGATGACGGGCGTTCCAGGGAATGAACAATCAGCGCCGCCTGGCTGTGTTTTCGAAACGCGCCGATCCATTGCTCGTAGCCGCGCGCCACGCGCTCGGCGGCCTGTTGTGCTGCTGCGGGCGCCAGATCCGCAAAGTCGCGCCACAACTCGGGCGCGGCCTGATCCGTGCGCACCGCCAGCACGACCGCGTTCGGCGCGAAGCGGTAGAGCGAACTCTGACCGTCAAGCAGGTCCTGCACGTAGGTGTTGAAATCGCCGACATGGACTTCGAGGTCGATACCGTAGGCGAATGCCTCCGCCCGCAGCAAAGGCACGATGGGCTCGACCGTGAACGAGCGCAGAATTGCCAATTTGAACTTTGTGAGAGCGAGTCGATCGCGCGTCTTTTCCCGTAACTCGTCGAGTCGCGCCGTTACGAAGCTTGCCGTGGCCGGGGCGGGATCGCGCCGCCAGAGTTCAGCCAGTCGCCGCGATGCCAGATCGAACGAGCCTTGGGCGATCAGTTTGTCGATTTCTTCACGCAGGTTTGACGGGTTGCGCGCGGGGGACGTCGGATTGGAGATCGAATCGGACATTGAATCGAAAATCGAGTTAGAAATCGTGCCCGCCCCAGATAGCGCGGCACTTCATCCTACCGACGGCTTTACCTCGGCGGCTAAAGCCGGGGCCGGAACAAGTCAGTTATTGCAGCGCTGAAGCGTTGCTCCACCCAAAATCAAGATGGAACATTTCCGCGGCCGGATTCATGACCATCTTCGGCCCGGCCTCTCAGGATCGGGCCGATTCAGCCACCGGCACCGTTTCTTCGTCGAGTTCCAGCACAGACATACTGACAAACCAGCCGACGGGCGTGTGCAACTTCAGCCACAGCTTGCTGTCGAGAAACGCGGGATACATTTCGCGCATCCACGAATGCCGCAAGCCCCGGCGACGCTCGGCGGCGGGCAGCGACAGTTCGTAGCCATTTTCCCGCAGGCACTCGCCCACGGTCGCTTCGATGGCGGCGACTTCGGCGTGCGCCAGGCGCTGTTTCCAGCGGCCGAGCGGATGGAGTTTTTCTTGCGTGCCTTCTTCGCGAAACGAAGAGTTCGTTTCCGACAGGCGGCCCAGACCAGCGCGCTGAATCCGATCGTAGTCCAGATCGTGATCGATAAATCCGCCAAGTTTTCCAAGGGTTTCCCGCGGATTGGTGATCAGATCTTCGTAGCGGATCTCGATGTAGTCGGCGGGAAACTTGCGGCCATCGGCGCGGCCTTTGCGAACCATCCACTCCCAATAGAGCGAAGTCGCGACCAGGCTTTCGGTCTGGGTGCGGTCCCAGGGCAGGGGAGCGAATCCGCCCATTTTCTTAAGCGAGAGCGCAATATCGCGTCCGTCGCGAATGATGTGTACAAACAGCGCGTTGGGAATATCGCGCTTCACGCGTTCGACGCGCAGCACATTGTCGGGATCGTACACCGCCCAGCGCGCCGCCTGATGGCTCTGGGCCACCGCATCCATGACAACGCGGATGAAGTCTCCCCCGTTGCGGCAATCGTTCAGGATGCGCGTCGACAACGGTTCGGCATCGAGCCCGGTGCGCCGGAAACCCTTGCTTCGAAGGAAGGTCTCGAGGATCTTTTCGCGGTGCGAGCGGCTGCTCATGGAGCCGAAGCGGGGAATCAGAATCTTGTAAATCGGCAGATAACCGCGGTAGATCGCAAACCCGCCCGAGGATAACAGCATGTCGTAAAGCAGGTTCGTCCCAGAGCGGTGGCAGCCCATCACAAAGACAGGAGCAAGCTTGCGATCGCTTAGGCTGGCCGTGGGCACCGTAAAAATCTTATCACGCAAGGCGGTTCGGGCCGTTTGAAACCCTTGTCAAAACAGGAGTTACCGAAGTCACGAGAGGTATATCATGGGCCGGCCACCCGAGGTCGAATGCTATCATTCTCCAGGATTCAGCCGCGACGATTTGGCGGGGCCGGAAGCGATCCGCATGAAAAATCTGTTTCAGCCCGATGCAGTTGGCGAAGTGATCTCGCGAATCGACAAGCTTCAGCCGGCAGCCCAGCGCCAGTGGGGCAAAATGGACGTCGCCCAGATGATGGCCCATTGTTCGGCGGCGCTCGATCTCGCTTCCGGCCGGCTGGTGCGGCCGCGCGTCCTGCTGGGCCGGCTGATCGGACCGTTCGTCCGGCCCATCTATAGCAACGAAAAACCGCTTCCCAGGAACAGCCCCACTGACGAGAAACTTGTATTCTCCGATGCGCGAGATTTTCATCGAGAACAAGAGCAACTCAAAGTTCGCATTCGGCAATTTCACCAGGGCGGGGAAGCGCAATGTACGAAGCACCCGCATCCCTTCTTCGGCGCACTCACGCCGCACGAGTGGGGCACGGGGATGTACAAACACCTCGACCATCACCTGCGTCAATTTGGAGTGTGATCGAGGTCCAGATCCTATTCCACCCCGGCAATGGCGGTCTCGACCGCGTCAATGTCCGCCCCGAGGTCACGGCCATCGGAAGCGGCGCCTGCTCCGGGAGAGACTTTGGGGCAACCCGGGCCCTTGGCGTGGCAAAGCCTGGGGTCTTTGCCGATCGCGGCCTTGAGGTCGCGGATGCCGGCGGCCTCGGGGGACCCGACAACGATGTTTCCCTTGGGAAGAGTTCCACGCCCGGTGACGACCAAGTTCTTCTCGAACTTATAGGGATCAAGACAGGCTTGCAGGACGGCTTCCGAGCCTTGTGCCTGAACCCTGGTTCCGCAACTGGTGGCGGAGCCAGCCGAGGCCACCGGCGGCCGCCGATCTCCCACGGAAAACACGCTGTTGGTCACGCTGATGTTTGGCAGCTTCGCACCGTAGTTCGCGATGGCAAGCAGGGCACCCGTGACAAACGCGGTGACGTGATCGATCTGGACGTCGTGCACGGGCAGCGCGGAGACCAGAATCATAAAGGCGCCGCCGCCCTTGTAATCCTGGTCGTGGAGATCGTCGGCGAAGAGGTCGTGAATGCTATAGCGGCCGCCGTCCGCGGCAACCCCGCCGGTCTTGGCGCGTGCGTTCGCAACTTGGAGGACTCCGGCAACATTCCGAATCCGGTTGAAACGGAGGGTGACGTCGTTGACGCGGCACAACGGGCACATGTCGGCCTGATTGACGGCGGTCAGCAGGATGGAAAATCCGGTCTGGCTGAAGCCGCCCCAGGTATTCTCGAGCAGGTTGGCCTCGAACAAAACGCGGATCGCGCTCTTGAGCTCAAAGTTGTTCTTGACGATGTAGGGGTGTCCCGAAGCGGTGGGCACGTAGCCGGGTTCACCCTCCTTCCAGAGCATGGGCCGGAACAAATGATTGCGGCGGATCTCGATGTCGGTGGGATTCGTGGTCGAAGCGCCGCCGCCGAACAGAATGTTCTCTCCGGCGGACTCCAGGAAGTTGTTGTAGATCTTGATGGTGTGGACCGTTTCCTTGCCCCGGCCGCCACCGAGGGCGGTTGCATCGGTGCACCTTCCAGCAACCGCCACGCAATTCAGGCCGTTAATGTAGGAGTTGATCACCGCAATCGTGTTCGCACCGTCATTCATGCCAATGCCGTGGGCTAATTCCAAACCCTCGGCGGGGTGGACCCAGTTGCGATCGAAGATGACGTGGTTTGCGTGCTCGACGGTCACCAGGCGATAGATGATGGGGTCTTGAGCCGTCCACTCAATGCCAATAAAGCGGATGTGATCTCCGACAACCACGCCCTCGGGGCGCCGCACCAGAATGGTCGCGAGCAGCTTGGCCGGTCCTCCGGAAGGCTGCGCAAAGGGCGGGCGGCCGGGGAGGCTGGCGACTCCCGCCCAAGCGGGAGAGATGCGGGAGCCTTCGGGCGGAAGTTTGGCGTCGGGCGTATCGGTTCGCACCGTGATGTAGTGTTGGTCGTCGCATTGTTTTGAGGGCAGCACTTTCACGTCGAAAGAGGCTCCGGCGGGCAGAAGCAGCGTGTCGCCGCACTTGGCGTGTTCGATGGCGGCAGCGAGATCGGAGCCGGCGCCAACCCGAATCGATTTTCCCGGCGACGGTGTGCCGTCGAGCGCGGTGTAGTAACAGGCTTTGGGGAGTTCGGCGATCCCGTCCTTGTCGCCAAACTGGGCGACGTTGCCCTTACCGCAATAGGCATTTTCACTGGTCGGAGGCGCAACCGCCAATGCGGGCAGCGCGGACCCGACGAGAAAAACGGAGACCAGACTCAAAACATGAAAAGTCTTCCGAAGCCAGCTTTTCACCATGGAAGCGGGTCGCGAGGATTGCAAAGAAAGCAGAACCATGTTGCAGTTTTTCCTTTCTCTATCGAACTCTTTCTCTATGGCACGCCCCGCGCATGCGTCTGGAATCACCGTGGAGAATCCTTCGGTCCACAGGGTATTGGGATGGGTGAATGATAACAGCACGGGCCGGGTGGAATCGAGTTTCCCTTTGGGCCGTGATTAAGAAAAAGAGAAGGTCCGCGGCTCGCCGCGGACCTCGATTGCTTGGAGTTGAAATCCGTCGAAGCTTAACTATTCGACATTCGCCAGTGCTGCGTTGAGCCCGACAATGTCGGCCCCGAGATCTTTGCCGTCCGTGCCTTTGTTCTTGTAAGGGCTAGTCGACAGAAGCTCGTAGTTTCCGCCATTGCCGTTGTTGAAGTTGACGAATCCGGCATCACTGACGGTGGCCGGGAACAGGTTGTTCAATGGCCACTTCGACGGCGGAAACACGCTCGGAGTCGCGACCAGGGCGTTGTTGCTGAAGGTGTTTGTGGTGTAACAGTTGTTGATGGTAGTGACGGGCACATCGGTTTGGGCGCAATTGTTGGTGCCGCCTTCCGCATCCCAAATCGGGTACCGGCCGGTGGCCACCAGGTTGTTGGTGAAGACCAATCCATACATGGGCGCATTGGTGTACGCGTTTCCCGTGATCATCAGGTGGCTGCTGGGATCGGGGAAAGCGGTGATGTGATTGATCGTGACGGTGTTGATCGGGTTCGTCTGCCACGAGTTCATGATCTCGAAGATCACACCGCCACCCACGTACTGTTTGCTCAGGTCGTCCATCACCACATCATGAAAGCTCCAGCGCGTGCCCGCCAGCGCCGGCTGTCCGGGTCCGGTTGGGGTGTCCTCCACGGTTGCCATCTGGATTCCGCCCGCGCCATGCGAGATGTGCACATAACGGATCGTAACGTCGGTCACCTGGCACACGGGACAAAGGAATTTTCCCGTCGTGATTGAGTATTGGTTCCTGGGGGTGAGCAGAATGGCGTAGCCGGTCTGGCTGAAGCCACCCCAGACGTTTTCCATGAGATTCGCTTCGACCAATACCCGAACCGCATTCTTCAGTTCAAAATGGTTCTTGACGATGAAGGCATGGCCGTCGGGTCCGCCGATGAAGTTCGGGTTGCCGGGCATCCACTGCCACGGTTTAAAGAAATGATTGTTCACGACTTCGATGTCGGTCGGGCTCGAGGTTCCGGGTCCGCCGCCGAACAGTATGGCTTCCCCCGAAGCCTCGAGGAAATTGTTCTGAATCTTGAAGGGGCCATCCTGCGTGTCCCCGACGCCTCCGCCCACCGCATGAGCGTCCGTACAAGTGCCCGTCCCTGAGATGCAATGAAAATCGTTGAAGTAGGAGTCGACGACCGCGACGTTGCTCATGCCATTGAGGTCGACGCCCGTGCGAGTTTCATCCTGAGGATTTCCATGCAGCCAGGAACGGTCTACCACGAAGTGATCCACGGTGCCGCTGGTGCCGCTGGTGTTGGCGATGATGATCAGCCGGCCATTACCCGAGATTCCGGCGGGGCGAGTAATTTCCAGGCCCACAAAGCGGTAATAGTTGGCGCCGGGGGCAAAGAAAATCGGACCGTCGCCCGTGGCCTGAAGCATTTGCACTTTCGCCATCGCTTTGCTTGGATTGGCGCAACTGTATTGCGGGCGGCCCGGGAGAGAAGCGACCCCGGCCCAGCAGGGCGTGGCGCGTTGCCCTTCCGCGGGCAGGGCGCTGTCGGGAGCGCTGGTTCGGACGATGATCCAATGACCGCTATCGCAGTTCTTGGCCGGCAACTTGAACCTGCCGGAGAAGGTTGCGCCGGCCTGCAGTTCGATGACGTCGCCGCACTGCGCGTTGTCCAAGGCGGTTTGCAGATCGCCGCCGGCGTTGACCGCGATCACCGATCCCGGAGCGGGCGTGTCGCTCATCGCACTGGGAACGGTCACGCGCGGCAGTTCCGCCGGACCATCGAAGTTGCCGCCTGCAAGGACGGTCACGCTGAAATTGCCGCTGGACGTCTTGCTGTTGGCATCGGTGACCGTGACCGTGAAGTTGAAGGTGCCGGCGGCGGTCGGCGTGCCGGCAAAATCCCCGCTCGCAATCATCGCGATTCCGGCAGGAGGAGTCCCCGCGGAAACGCTCCAACTGTAAGGTGCGGTTCCGCCGGTCGCGGCGAACACTTCGCTATAGGGGTTCCCCTGCTGGCCTTGGGGAAGGGTTGTGGTGGTGATGGCCAGCGGCTGCGTACTCAAGGGGTTGACCGTGACGGTCGCGCTGGCGGACTTCGAGGAGTCCGCATTGCTGGTGGCGGTGACGATCACGTTGGTCTGAGTGGTGACCGCTGGAGCAGTGTAAGCACCGCTGGCATTGACCGAGCCTGCCGCCGCCGACCACGTCACTCCCGTATTGGAGGTTCCGCTGACCGTGGCGGTGAACTGATGGTTCTGATTCGAGAGCAAGGTTACGCTCGTCGTCGTCAACGCGACCTGGACCTTCGAGCCCCCTTTCCCGATGCCCACGTGGAACGTCTGGCTCCCCTGATCGGGGAGCGGGGAGTCAGTCACCATCACCTCGAACGAGTACGTGCCTGGCATTGTCGGCGTACCCGAGAGCGTCCCCGTGGTTGGGTTCAAACTGACCCCCGGAGGGAGGGTCCCGGAACTCACCGAAAAATGGTAAGGGGAACTTCCGCCACCCACTGCCAGCACAGCGTTGTAAGACTGATCGACCGTGCCCGAGGGAATCGTTGCCGGCAGCTTTAAATTGTTCGTGCCCTGCGCGCCCGCTGGTTGTGTCAACAAACCGCAGGAAGTGGTCAGCAGCGCCGCCGCCAGCAGGACTATCAAAACGCTCAGACGCTGTGCCAGCGTTCCAGAGAATCTAAGATGACCGTTTAAGAGACTAACGCCTGTATCCAACATTGAGCCCTCGACCTTATGAAGTGGGGGACTAGTCGATTGTCCTCACGCTGAATGTAGCGGGATGGGGTGGGGGTTCCTAGATACCCGAGGTGCATCGAACACGCGTTAGTACAATGCAACCCGACATGTACCGATTCGTCGGCGTCAGTGTCCACTAGTGTTTTTGCGCGATTCGGCGAAAATAGGCGTGGGACGGGCGGTGTTGGCGATCCAGAGGTTACTGTCGGGCTTAGAAGGCAAAGAGGATTGCAGGGAAAACGAAAGTAATCGACGGGAGGGTTAGGGGCGGTCCTCCCCCAGCAACGCGGCGCGCAGGCGATCGTAGGCGTGGTTTCCGAGCGCGCGCTGCATGCCGCGGCGAGCCTGATGTTGCAGGCGTTTCTTCCACAACCCGCGGCCTTGGCAAGTGGCGCTGAACTCTTCGAGGGTGAGGTTCCGCAGCATGGCTACGCGGCCGAGTTCATAGGGGCTGGTGCCGGACGAATTCGCATAAAACTGGCTGCCGGCAACCGTTCGGAATCCGGCGTGGCGCGCCATCTGCAGCGTGCGCTCGTCGTAGCGTCCTCCCGGACAGGAGAAGTGTTCGATGGCATGGCCGACAATCTTCTCGATCTGGAGTTTCGCATCCACGACTTCGCGTTCCAGTTCCGGCTCCGGGAGATCGGAGAGATAAGGGTGGGTCATCGAATGGCATCCGATCTGGAAACCCTGCGCATCGAGCTCTCGTACCTGGTTGCCATTGAGGTAACCGGGCGTGTTCAGAAATCCAGCCGTGAGGTAGAAGGTGGCGTTGAAGCCGAACTCGCGGAGCACGGGCGCGGCGGCGATAAGGTCGGTCTCGCAGCCATCGTCAAACGTGAGACAGACGCTCGGCTCGGCCGGATAGTGGAGCGCCTCGCCCACGCTCAGGCCGCGCCAGCCGGATTGCTTCATCCATGACATCTGGCCGCGGAAAATTTCGAGCGGCAGAATGTAGCGCACATAGCCCGGCTCGGACTGGCAGAGCTTACGGCCAGCGAGCTCCAGTTCGTGGTACATCAGGAAAACAATGCGTGACACAGCCATTTGGTTCTCGAAGAACTTTGTCATCCTGAGCGAAGCGAAGGACCTGCTTTCTTATCAGCGAACAAGACAGCAGGTCCTTCGCTTCGCTCAGGATGACAATTCATATAATCAGTTAGGGGTGCTTGTCGCCGACCGTCTGCGAGTGCCGGTCGAGCACTGCGAGCAGCGGATCGCGGAGAAACGGCCCCCCCGCCAGCAGGCCAGAGATCAGCGGATTCTTCTGATTGCAGTGCAGCGGAGAATGGTCGAGCTTCAGCGTCCAGCCTCCAGCGCTTTCAACCAGCGCGGCCCCGGCGGCAACGTCCCACTCATTTTTCGGAACCAGCGTGAAGGTAAGATCGGCGCGGCCGGCGGCCACCAGTCCGAGTTTGTAGGCGACCGATCCCATGGGACGAATATTGAATTCGGCGGATTCGAATTGCTTCCACTCCCCGCGTTTCACTTCGCTGCGGCTGGCGAGCACGAGCGCGCCGTGCAGGTCTTTGCGCTGGCTGGGTTGCGCGGGCTTGCCGTTGTAGCTCACGCCGCTTTCGCGCGATCCGAGGATGAGTTCGTCGGTTGCCGGATTGCAGATTCCGCCGGCCACCGGAATTCCATTCTCAACCATGGCGATGGAGACGCAGAACTCCGGAATGCCTTGCACGAATTCGCGTGTGCCGTCGAGCGGATCGACCACCCAGACGCACTGCTTGTCGAGCCGTGTGAAGTCGTCGACCGTCTCTTCCGAGAGCCAGCCTTCGCCGGGACGAAGCAGAGTCTTGCGCAGTATGTCGTCGACAGCGCGGTCGGCTTCGGTGACCGGATCGTGTCCAACTTTGTATTCGGTCGCAATGGCGCCGGGAGTGAACCGGTTGAGCACGGCCCGCGCCGCTTCGAGGGCAGCGTGAATGCGTTCCAGAGTGTCTTTGGAATTAGAAGAAGACATCAATGCTCCGTTGAAGTAAGGTCAGAGGTTAGAGGTCAGATTGCAGAGGTTAACCCTGCGTGACGTTGATTTTCACTTCTGCAATCTGACCTCTTACCTCTGCAATCTCTTTCACGCCCACAACATTCTCGCACCCGTCATCAGCAACACCGTGCACAAAATCCGCCGCAGCCAAAGTACCGGAACGCGCGTGCTCAGATGCGAGCCGAGGATTCCGCCGGGGATCGAGCCGATCAGCAGGGAAGCGACCAGGTGGGGATCGACGTTGCCTGCCCGCCAGTGCAACAGGCTGGTGACGCCGGTCAGAATCACGGCGTGGGTAATGTCGGTGCCAACCATAATTTTGGGCGCGAACGAATAAAACAAAAGTAGCATCATCATAATGATGCTGCCCGACCCGACCGAAGTAATGCCGACCAGAAAGCCGCCGGCTAAACCGATGACACTCATGCCGGCGAACGACTTCAGTGTGGGTTGGCGATGGGCGAGACGTTCTTCAATCCGCCCCTGAAACAAAAGCAGCGTCGGAATCAACACCAGCAGCAATCCCACGGCGGATTTGATGAAGTCGTTCACCCCATTGCCATAAACGTGGCGCAAGTGCACCAAAAAAGTCACGCCGAGGTAAGAGCCGGGAATGCTGCCGAGCGCCATCGCCAGCACCACTTTCCTTCGCACCGTCCCCTTATTCAAGTGCATGATGCTGGCGGGAATCTTGGTGAAAAAATTGAACAGCGCGTCAGTGCCGACGGCAATGATGGCGGGCACGCGCAGGCCAAAGATGAGCATGGGCAGCAGCAGTACGCCGCCGCCCAGACCCGTCATCCCGATCAGCGTTCCCACCGTGAAGCCGATCAGCACTTTGAGGAGCAAGAATTCCATGCCGTTTTTTGGCTGTCAGCTATCAGCTGTCAGTAAAACAGAACCTCGTTAAAGAATTGAGAACCACAAGCTGAAAGCTGATAGCTGACAGCTGCCTTCCTACCCGTTGCCGTTGGCGCCCACAAAGCCCTCCCGCTCGAGGTGCAGAAGGATGGTCTGCGCCGCTTCTTCCGGACTCAGCTTGGCGGTGTCAATCACCACCTCGGCATCGGCGGGCGCCTCGTATGGATCCGAGATGCCGGTGAACTCCTTTACGATGCCGGCTCTAGCTTTGGCGTACAGGCCCTTGCGGTCGCGCTGTTCGCACACTTCGATCGAGGTCGCTGCGTGCACCAGGACAAATCCGCCGAACGGTTCAATCATCTGCCGCACCGCTTGGCGCGTCGCATCATAGGGCGCGATCGGCGCGCAAATGGCAATGCCTCCGTTCTTGGTGATTTCCGAAGCGACATAGCCGATGCGCCGAATGTTGATGTCGCGATGGGCTTTGGAAAATCCGAGCTCGCTCGACAGATGCTTGCGCACCAGGTCGCCATCCAGCAGCGTAACCGGACGTCCGCCCATCTCGAGAAACTTGGTGATCAGAGCATTGGCGATGGTCGACTTGCCCGATCCCGAAAGCCCCGTGAAGAAAATGGTGACGCCCTGCTTGTGCCGTGGCGGATAGCTGCGGCGCAATTCCCGCACGACTTCGGGATAGGTGAACCAGGTTGGGATTTCACGGCCTTCGTTCAGGCGCTGGCGCAATTCCGTGCCCGAGATCTCAAGGACCTTGGCGCCCGGTGGCACTTCATCGGACGGAACGTAGCGGTCCTCGTTCTGCAGATACACCATCATCTGGAAGGGAACCATGGTTACGCCCATTTCCTTCTCATGCTTCTTGAACAGTTCCTGGGCCTCATAAGGGCCATAGAAAGGCTTGCCGTCGCTATCCTTTCCAGGACCGGCATGGTCGCGGCCGACGATGAAGTGCGTGCAACCGTGATTCTTGCGAATCAGGCCGTGCCAGATCGCTTCCCGCGGTCCGCCCAATCGCATGGCGAGCGGCAGCATGGCGAGTTCGACGGTGCCGTGCGGGTACTTCGAGAGCAGCAACTGGTAGCAGCGGGTGCGGACGAAGTAATCGACGTCGCCCGGCTTGGTCATCCCGACCGAAGGGTGGATCAGTAAGTTCGCCTCAACTTGCTTGGCGGCGCGCATCGTCAGTTCGACGTGAGCGCGATGCATGGGATTACGCGTCTGGAAGGCGACGACCCGGGTCCAGCCGAGGCGGCTGAATTGGGCGCGCAGGTCGGCGGGAGTCAGGCGCAGTGCGCGGAAATCATAGTGCGCGTGCGGCTGTAATTCTTCAACCTTCCCGCCCACGTACCACGGATTCGATTGGTTGATGGCATAATCTGCACCGGGGTGCGCGGCACTGGTGGAATTGAAAACGGATTGCGCTTCGGCAATGCGGTCCGGCTGCCACACGTCTTCCACGCTCAGTACGGCGAGCATTACGCCTTCGGGATCGCGCAGTGCGATCTTGCTCGAGCCCGCCGTTAGTTTCTTGGCGAACTCCTCGGTGACGTCGAGCGTGATCGGCATGGGCCACAGCGTTCCGCACGCCAGCCGCATGTTGTGGCAGACGCCTTCGTAATCGGCGCGGTTCATGAACCCGCTGAGGGGCGAGAATCCGCCGTTCATCAGCAGTTCCAGGTCGCAAAGCTGCCGGGGCGTCAGGTCCCATGAGGGCCAATCTTTCGAATGCGCTTTTAATTCCGCGGCGCGCGCGGCGGGTACTTGCAGCTGAATAAGTTCTCCCCCGTGGGGGGCGATAAGATGACTCGTGGTTGCGTTCAAAGCAGTATTCCTCCCGTCTCTATTAACCAAAGAATTATGCTGAAATCAAAATCACTTGGGGGATCTCTAATCTAAGCTCGCCCGATTTGCTGTGGCTCGTCAAGCTACCCGCTGGGGCTGCAGGTAACCGTCGGAACAACAACGGAGCCACGTAAGTCCAGTACGCCGGTCTTGAAACCCGACCAACTTTATATGGAACATGGGGAATGAGCAATTTTCCTTCCGAAAACCAGCCGGCGGCACACTTGTAAGCCATTAAGAACAAAAGCCATGTCCCATTTTACCTCAAGGCACCCGAAGCTGCCGGACGGGTGTGAAACAGCTTGCAACCTTACATCCCAAGGGTGGGAAATGAAAGCGCTCAGCTCACACGCCCCCCAGCGACGATCACGAGAGACTTTTGCTCATATCGCATCGAATGCAAATTTCTGTCGGAATGGAATCGCTATCCGCCCGCGCGTTTCCGGCGCCAGCTCGCTACGCGAGCGGTCCACCGCGGGAACGCCTTGAGGCCGAATCGGGTTAAGGTAATCCGCGGGTCACGGAAGTAGGCATTGGCCTCGGCTAAGCACCGTTCGCCTTGGTGAAATCGATCCGCGGACAGGTGATCAAAGGCGTCGCTGAGCGCCAGCGCTGCATCGCTAGCGGCAATTTCATCGTCGAGAAGGGTGCGCTGGGCTTCGGTGAGCGGCAGTTTCTGGCGCAAGGCGCGTAACGCCTCCCCCTCGGCGACCCTCCATTTTCGCTTTCCCGGATCACTGGTCAGGCTGCCCGGGCGCTGGCGGTATTTCACCAGTACCCGTCCGAGGTAGCCAATGGTTCCGTCCGGGAAGCAGAGTCGCACACAGAATTCGACATCCTCGCCAATTCGCAGCTGCTCGTCAAACATTCCAACCTGGAGCACTCTCCCTCGCCGAGCTACCATCGCGGACGGAAGTTGTCCGCCCTCGCGCTTCAGCATTTGTTCAAAGGTGAGGACAGGGCCCGTGCCCTCTTTCAACATTTTCCATACCTCCGGCTCCCCGCACGAGCCGAAAAGCAGCGCGTCCGCGATGGAGGCATGAACGCCCGGATGGCGATCAAGAAACTCTACCTGCGCGGAGAGATAGTCGGGCATCCAGATATCGTCGCTATCCACAAAGGCAAGCAGTTCGCCGCGGGCGAGACGTATGCCCGCGTTCCGCGCCCCGGGGAGGCCCCGATTCTCCTGCCGGATGTAATGGACACGACTTCGATAAGGCTGGAGCGCGACTTCGAGCGCTGCGCTATCGGGCGAACCGTCGTTGATTACGATCACCTCGAAGTCCCGGAAGGTTTGTCCGAAGACGGAATCCAAGGTCTCGGCGATGAAGGGCGCAGTGTTGTGGGCAGGGATGATGACGCTGACCCTTGGGGCCGGGCTCTCGGAATGGTCTGCGGTGGGTTGTAGGCTGTTCATTGCGGCTTACAGGTTGCTTTGGTCATGCCGCGCTCCCCAGTCCCCGAGGGGAATAAACGGAGGCTCCAGGGCTGGGCCCGAACGCCGTGTCAGCTCATACCCGAGCGTCTTCATCAATGGACCCCAGGCGGACTCGATCTCTTCCACGGAACTTTCCGGAAGCAGCGATTGCCAGCCACCGTGCTTTGCCTTTCCTACAAAGGGTATGTCCTCGCGTCGCCCTTTCGTAGTCACCCATTGGCTACCCTGGGTCTCTTCCATTTTCCTCATATTATCGGCGGAACTCCGCTCCACCGCCGCGGCCAGCGTTTCCGGTGTGGCTGCAATCCCGAGGAAGGGAGCGACTTTGCCCAACTCGTGCAAGGGTTCCGCGAGCATCGCTTCGTAACGCAGCAACAGGAAATCGGGGCTGTTATGCCGCGTCGCCAGCCAGCTCAGTACGTGTTCACCCCAGGAGCCCCAGCCGGCAAGGTCTCCCGCAATGAAACGTGAGATGTACCGTTCGAGCGGGTACTGGTCGTCGATTTCCCGGCGTTTCCGCTGCCAATTGTAGTGGGAGAGCGCCACGTCCCGTGGATCGCGGACAATGTAAATCACCTTCTTGTACCGCGGGTCGAAGTGCTGATGACTCTTCAGGATTCGTGGCCTGGGGATACGCTTAAGGTCGCTCTTGGAAAGCGCGTTCGTGTCGGGGATAACTCTCTCAATGTTCAGGAATGTGATGGACCCGCTCGGCTGGATTAAGTTTCCAATCAGAAATCGCGTCCACGTGTTGCCCGACCTGGGATAAGAAACTAGGAACGTGTCATCGGGAAACGTGGTGAAATAGCGGCCGGCAATATCCTTCCCCAAGGCATTTCTCAGAACGTACTTCAATTCACCGATCATGGTAGGTTTCCTATCGCTCGGTTAAAGTCGCAGTCGCCGCTCCGGTTTCGACTGCCTGCGAAGTCGATAACTCATATCCCAGCTTCGCCATCAACGGGCCCCAGGCAGACTCCATCTCAGCGACTGCGGTCTTGGGCAGGATGGCTTGCCATCCCCCTGCTTTCGCCGACCTCACAAAGGGAATATCTTTCCTTTTCATATGCTTGTTTTGAATCCACTGATCGCCGTGCATCTTTTCCAGCTTGCGCATGTTGTCGGCGGAGCTTCGTTTCACCGCTTCGGCCAAACCGTCTGCGCTAACCTGCATGCCCAGAAAAGACGCCACTTTACCCAACTCGTGAGCGGTTCCTGACAACATATCCTCGTAACGCAGCAACAAAAACCGCGGAGAATTACCCCGAGTTGCCAACCAACTGGCGACGTTTTCTCCCCAGGACCCAACTGCCGATCTTGCCCCTCGCACAAATTCGTTCACAAAAGTCGTAAGCGGGTAACTCTCGTCAATGATGGCGCCCTTAAGAACAAAGTTATAAGCCGAAATCACCACGTCTCTCGGATCGCGGACGATATAAATCACGTTCTTGTACTGCGGGTTAAAGGGCCCATGATCTTTGATTACTCGCGGTCTCGGCATGTGGTGGAAAAACCTTCGGGTTTGGCCATCGACGAAGGGGACCAATCGTTCCATGTCCAGGAGCGTCAAAGGGGGCTCGGCCTGGAGAAGGTTGGCAATCAGAAACCGCGTCCAAGTGTTGCCGGATTTGGGATAGGAGACGATGAAAGTGTCGTCCGGATAGGGCACCAGATTATGCCCCGCTATATCCAACTCCAGGATGTGCTTGACGCCATACGCCATCTTATGGATTACAGACACCATGACCTCCGTCTCGTGCTACTCCCGAACGGCCTTCACCGCGAATTTCGGCGCGATGGCTCGCGTCAGCATGGTTGTTTCGGCTGGGCTGAACTCGAATAACCACAGCGGCACAACATACAAAATAGCAGACGCGATTCCAATTGGAAACAGAACCTTGTAGCTGGGGGCGGCGAATTTCAAGGTCAAAAGCAGGGGAATCACCAGCGAAGCCGCCACCGCCGCCACGGTCTTGAAAAACCGTTGAATGTATTCTCCGTACGGGATATTCGCCAGACGGCAAACATACACAGGTTGAATAAACAGCTTGACCAGCACCATGGGGATGAGGGTTCCAAGGGCCACTCCAATCATCCCATAGCGCTTGGCCAGGATGATGCTCAGCGCCAGGTTGGCGATCGCCTCGAGCGAATTCGCCAGGGCTGTGTATTTATGCTTGGCAAGTCCGTAGAGCAGTTGTGGCGAGGGTATCTGAGAGAGGGTTACGATCAGCCCGGTGGTGAGGACCACGAGAACGGGATAAGCGTCCAGGTACGCCGGCCCCATCCAGACATGAATGAAAGGCTTGCCCCACGCAATCAGCGCGAATCCTACGAAGCTCGCGATGCAGGTGGTCACCTTGGTGGCGAAGAAATAGGTCCTCTTCAACCCCTCGTAATTTGCCGCACCCTCCTGCCGGCTGAACACGGCGGGGAAAAAGCCGGCCAGTGCCTCCATCATTCCCATGAAGAACTGCGTGAGCGTACTGCCGATCCGGTAGTGGGTAACGGCCGTTAACCCCACAAAGGATGCCACCACCAGCGCGTCGACCCGAAATCGAATGGTGTTCGCGATGGTGGCGGCAAAACTGTAGATGCCGAACGAAAATAATTTCCGCGCCGTCTCCCGGCTCCAATATCTTGCATCGAGTCGCAAGAAGGGAAGTTCCTTGGAAATGAAGTAAATGTAGAGAAAGATCGCCGGTATTCCAGCCGCCGCTTGCACCAGCGCCAGCGCGACTACTTTGTACCCGCGAAGCACAATCACAATCAGCAACGAGGTTCTCAAAATTAGAGATAACAAGTCGATGAAGGCGGTCCGGTCATAGCGCAGTTGCGCCTCGAGCGTTCCTTGCAGCACCCGAGTGGGAAACAAAAGTGCCGTGTAGGCTCCGAGAATCAGGATCAGCTTCCAGAGCACCGCCGCATCCGACGGGTTTTTCGCAAACCAATGGGCCAGGAAAGCGAGAATTCCGGTAACGGCGAGAAGACCAACTGCCACACCCGAGAGGAGCCGAAGCGCTGTATTGAAGACCCGCTTGCACTCTTCGTGATCCTTTGCCCCCAGCGCCCGCGCCATATACCGGTTGATCGCCGGCTCTAACCCAATCTGTAGCGTTCCGTAATATCCAATGATCGAAGCTACCAGCGCCCAGGCCCCGTACATGTGGTCGCCCATGGCGTGAACCACAAAGGGCATGATGAGCATCGACACCAACGCCGTCGCCAGTAGATTGGCGGCGCGCAGGGCCGACCCGGAAGCAAGTTTGCGTACGGTTGACATCTCTTGGAAAGGCGGGAGAACTACACAGCCCGCATTCTTACCGGCCTCGCGTTTCCTCGGTGCGAGAGGCAGTTGCGCGCAACGCACGATTGCCAGCGCACCGAACCTTTTGCATTCCCGACTGCCATGGGTCGGGAACCCATCGTGATTTGCCTCAAGCTGACGTTCCGTTGTGCCGCTGCGTCAAAAACGTGAACAGCCGGCTGGTCACGTTCGGTGCCACTTTCAGCCCGAAGAGCACGAGACTCAATTTCGCTTGGCGGAAGTAGTGGTTCGCTTCGGAGAAGCGTTCGCGGGCCTTGGGAAAATCTCGCACCGAGAGATCGTTCTTACCCTCCTCGACCAGGTACCGCGCACGGATCTCGGCGGCCCGGTCCCGTACCAGCTTCCGCTGCGCCGGGTTCAAAGGCAGATTCTTGTCCGCCTTTTCCAGGATCGACCAATACGCCTCCGCCATTTTGGCACGGGACACGCCGAGCGACCCCGGCCGGCCATCGGCCAGGCGTGCCTGTACCTGCCGGTTGTAGCCGATCTTGGCGCCGTAAAACGCGGTGCGCAGCCACATGTCATAGTCGTCGCAGCGGGCCAGACCCTCGTCGAAGCCCCCCGCCTTCACGATTGCCGCCTTGCGGGCCACCACGGTCGAAACCGTGATCTGGCAGCGTTCCACCACCAGGGCTTCAAAGCCAGCCTCACCGGCGGAGGGGCACTTTTCCATGAATTCAATCTGCCGCGTCGGGTCTCCAACCAGGACGGCGTTGGCATACGCCAGGCCGAGCGCCGGGTCCGCCTCGAATTGCTTCATCTGCGATTCCAGATGGTTTGGCAACCAGGTATCGTCGCTATCGAGGAATGCCAGAAACTCGCCACGGGCTCGCGCAATCGCCGTGTTTCTCGCGCCCGCCGCCCGCTTGTTGGCCTGCTTGATGTACACGATGCGATCCGGGTTGCGATCAAGGTAGGGCTGCAGCACCTGCTCCAGTTCCGCCGTATCCGGCGAGCCATCGTTGACCACGATGGCCTCGAAGTCCTGGAAGGTCTGGGCAAAGATCGAATCCAGACACGCCGCGATCAGACCCGCCGTGTTGTAGGACGGGATGATGATGCTGACCCGTGGCGCCGGTTGTGCTTGCTCGTTTCCCATAGGTGTTCGAATAAGAAAGTTGTTCCTTTAAGAACTGTAAAAGACCAGTTCCTTCTCGCCATTCACAATGTGATTGGCGGCTTCCACGCCCATCTGAACCGAATGATCCATGTTTCCGATTTCGTAGCGCCACGCGCCAAAGCGCCCGCGGGAGTAAATCCCCCGTGCCATCAACGCCGGCTGCAGAATGGCCAGCGCCCGATCGCGATCGATCGTCGGAATCGGATAGGAATACCTCACCAGGCGGTGGTAACGCGAAATGATGCGCGCGCGGTCCGATTCGTCGAGTATTTTCGAGCGGATCAGCCCGGCCAGCATCTGTTCATACGTACGCTCGATATCCACCGTTTGCCCCAGCGGGACCGACATCTCGCACATCAGCGAACTGAACTGCTCGGTATCGCCATGCGGAACGTTGAAGGGCGAGTAATGCGAGAAAAACGTGGCCCGATAGCACGGCATTTCCGGGTCCGCAAAATACACCCAGCATTTCCCAGTGTCGATCTTCTTCTTCAGGCCGATTCCCAGCACCAGCAGATCGTTGTGTTCGAGTAACGCCGCCGCCTCGCGCAATCTCGAGTCGGCGGGCTTCATCATGCCCGCCAACAAATCGAGCGGCGCCGTTGAGATCAGCACGTCGTAGCTGTCGCCGCTGCCGTCGGCAAACGAAACCTTTCGCTGTGCCGTGTCGACCTCGGCAAGTTGCTTGCCGGTCCGCACCTTGTCGGGAAACCGTTTCGCCATTCGGCGATAGATTTCCCCGGTGCCGCCGTGCAGCGGAAAGCGGAACTTATTGTTCGGGCCCCAGGCCACGTCGTCTTTTTCGTAGAGCACATTTTCCAGCAGACGCTTGAAGTCCACCACCGACACGCGCTCCGCAATCCATCCCTTTGACATGCGCTCCAGAGGCGTGGTCCAGACCTTGGAGTTGTAAGGGAACATGAAGGTCTCGGCGATGCCCTCGCCGAATGTGCTGAGCGTCCACTCCCGGAAATTCTTCGCTTCGCCGTTCCGGCTGGAGGCCGCTTTGGCCGCGCCCATCAGGCAACTTACCTGCAGCGGCTTCGGCAAGTACCGCAGGTTGTTCTGGAATGGATACGGCACGCAAGCATCTTGCAGGTACACCCAGCTCTCGCGCACCCGCTCGTGCACATCCTTGCCTAGCATGTCGTCGACCAGTTTGTCGAAATAGGGATAATGCGAAAAGATGACGTGTCCGCCCTCATCCCATACGAATCCCTGCGGGTCCAAGTGCGAGGTAGAGTGTCCGCCGACGTCGTCCGACTTCTCGTAAAGCACCCAGTTGTCGTAACCGAGTTCGTGCAGACGATAGGCCGCGCCCAGTCCCGTGGGCCCGCCTCCAATGATGACCACTTTCTTATTAGCCATGAGTTTTCCGGCTGCCCGCAGCCCATCTCTTGACAGCTTGGGTTGCAGCCCCTGGTCCCCGAAACCCCAGAATTTCCTTCCCCATTCCTCCCCGGTCCTGAGGAGACTGATTCTCGATGGGCCTTGCCCGACCGCCTCCAAATGCTAGCAGAGGTCTGTGAATTTCTCTTAACTACAAAGGAAACTCCCCCCGCTTCCACTAGCAAGCCAGAGTCCAAAACAATTCCGAATGGCTTGCTGTAAGCTGCTGATTGCAATGACGGTTGTCAGTTTTCGTTCGGATGATTGTAATGTGGAATGGCGGGTGGCTGGTCAAACGTTGGTAACTTGTTTCCCTGGTTTGCCCCAAACCGCTTACCAGGCGTGCTTCATGGCGCGGGCAAACTTCGCCACCGGCAAGGTGTTCAGCACATCTTCCTTTCTTAGCCATGCGCGCCGCGCCTGGGTGACGCCGTAACGCAGTTTTTCCATGTGCGAAGTGTGGTGGGAATCGGTGTTGATGACGATTTTCACGCCATGCTGTTTGGCCA
>Ga0209517_10001897_pt1 | contig 30603 bp, 28 predicted proteins | sample PeaSoiMetSII2010_FD_187695 | JGI IMG/M metagenome (GOLD analysis project Ga0209517, IMG submission 187695) | Peat soil microbial communities from Weissenstadt, Germany - SII-2010 (SPAdes) (version 2) | ecosystem: Environmental > Terrestrial > Soil > Wetlands > Peat | place: Germany...
TCGGCGCAATCGGCGTCGCGCATGCGCCGCTGGCTGTATTCCAAGACGCTCTCTTTTTGGATCATGACGTGGTTTCTGGCGGAAGCGGCGGTGCTGACCGCCATCGGCACGTTCTTCCGAGGCCCAGGCTGGTCCTGGGTCTGGCCATGGAGAAGCTGAGCTGAGTGTCCCTCGCTGAAAAAATCCGCTCCTTATGGCGAAAGCTGCTCGGCGATCCGGCACGCGCCTTCGGTTCCATGAGCCTGGTGCTGCTGGCCATGCTGGCCATCGCGCCCGCGAAGAATTTTTTCAGCGAATGGCGGCACTACCAGAAGGGATACCTCAAGCTGGTCCGCACCCGCGCCGATGCACTCACCCTGGAACGCCACTTCTCGCCCGGTTTCAAACAGATCTGGCTGCCGGAGATGGGCGCGGTGGACCGTTGCACCACTTGCCACGTTGGTCTGAAGGAAGCCAGTTTGTCGGACGTGAGCCTGCAACCTTACCGGCCGCATCCGCCGATTCCGCATTCGCTCACCGAATTCGGCTGTGTGGTGTGCCATCGTGGCCAGGGTGCGGCGACCACGGTCGAGGAAGCGCACAGCAGCACCAAGGCGTGGGAACAGCCCATGCTGCCGACGCGGTACCTGGAATCATCCTGCGGCCAGTGTCACCTCGGGCCCATGCTGGGAACGCCGCAACTGAATCTGGGACGCCAATTGATCACGCGATATGGCTGCGTGCGCTGCCACGCCGTGGTGCAGCCCGACGGTACGCGCATGATGGCCAGCGACGATCCGCCGTCGCTCGAGCACATCGCCGAGAAGACCACGCGCGAGTGGGTTTACGCCTGGGTCAAGAATCCGCAAGCTTACGCCTCAACGGCGACGATGCCGAACTTCCAGCTCAGCGATGACGACGCGCGCGATGTCTCGGCGTTCCTCATGGCGCAAAGCACACCGCTGCCGGCGATTCACAGTCAGCATGGTTCCAAGGCCGCAGCCAGTCCCGAGGCTACGGCCGGCGCCAGCCTCTACGGGGAGAGCTTCTGCGCTTCCTGTCACGCGGTGCAGAATGCCGCGGGCGCGCTGGTCGGTGGAGACCTGGGGCCGGAGCTGACGCGCATCGGCAGCAAAGCCAAGCCGGAGTGGCTGGAAGCCTGGCTGCGCAACTCGTCTCTCTACGATCCCGACACCAAGATGCCGCACTACCGCTTCGATCCGAAGCAGATTGCCACGCTCGCTGGCTTCCTTGAGGCGAAGACCGACAGCGACCTGCTGGCCAACGTGCACTTGTCGGAAGCGACTCCCGCTCAGATCCAGCACGGCAAAACGCTAGCTACCGAATACGGTTGCGCTTCCTGTCACGAGATCAACGGCATCAAGACGCCGGAGAACTTCGCGCCCGAGCTCAGCCGCGTGGGCAGCCGTTCGCTCGCGGTGCTGGCGTTTCCGGAAGGGATTCCGCACACGCTGCCGGACTACATCGACGCCAAAGTCCGCAACCCGCGTGCCTTCGGGAGCGGCCTGAAGATGCCGCAATACACCTTCACCGAGCAGCAACGCAGCGCCATCACCACGGCGTTGCTGGCCCTGACCGAGCGCGCCCAGACCCAGCCGCCCGCGCTGCGCACCCCGGCAGTGCACGAGTCGAACTATCGTCCGGCCGGCAAGGCGGGACAGCTCATGGCCGACCTGCGCTGCTTCAGTTGCCATGCCATCAACGGCCGCGGCGGCGATATGGCGCCCGACCTGAGCTGGGAGGGCAGCGCGGTGCAGCGTTCGTGGCTGGCGGACTTCTTGCGCAACCCGGAAACGCTGCGCCCGGCGCTCATCCGGCGCATGCCCAAGTTCAATCTCACAGCGGATGAGATCAACACCCTGACCGACTACATAATGGTTGTTTACCAGACGCCGGCCGTCGACAGAGACTCCATGCCTGCCTCCAGCTTCACGCCGGATATGGTCGAGCAGGGACGGCAGCTGTTTTACTCCAAGTACGCCTGCCAGTCGTGCCACATCGTCGATCCCCACAAGGACAAGGGATACATCGGGCCGGCGCTCTGGGCGGTGGGCGCGCACCTGAATGGGGCTTGGGTCTACGCCTACTTGAAGAACCCGCAGGCGATGCGCCCGGGAACGCTTGAACCCGATCAGCACCTGAGCGACGCCGAGGCGCGCAGCCTGACCGCATTCCTGATGGCCCAGAAGTCCGCCAAGCAGGCAGGGAAGAAATGAAGCACGCGATCACAATCCTTGGCTGCCTGGCCGTGCTCGCCGGCTGCGGCCGGCCGAAGACCGCCCCGGTCCCGCAAGCCACTGCTCACGGAGCCGCGCTGGTTGAAGTGAGCGGCGGTAAGCAGGTGGCGCAGGCAGGGATGATGCTTGACCAGCCGGTGGTGGTGCAGGTGAACGACGCGCAGAACAACGCCGTCACCGGAGCCGCGGTTGTTTTTCGCGGCCCCGCCGGTGTGAGCTTCAATCCGGCTTCAGGATTGACCGACTCCAGCGGCCAGCTCTCGACCATCGTCACCCTGGGCGGCGTGGCCGGCCGGTATGCGATCCGCCCCACCACCACTGACGCCGGCGGGAAGAACATCGAGCTCAAGTTGGAAGAGATCGCGCTGGGATACCAGCAGACGCTCGGCCGTCAGCTCAACTTGCAGTATTGCTCACGTTGTCACGATCCGGAATCTACTCGCGAGCGCGTCTCCAACTACGACAATCTCACCACCAAGCCGCATGCCTTCAGCGAGGGTGAAACGCTCAACAAGATGAGCGACGCTGACCTGGTGGCGATCATCAGCCATGGCGGCCCGGCGCTGAGCCGATCGCCCGAGATGCCGTCGTTTGGATACACGCTCTCCAAGTCCGACATTCAGGCGCTGATCTCCTATATCCGGGCGGTTGCTGACCCGTCTTACCATTCGGCCGGTGTGGTATATGCGAAGAATTAGTGCCTGGTGGGGATTGCTGCTGGTCCTGGCAGCGATTGCGCCTGGGAGGGCACAGGTGGTCTCTCCGCTGGAGATCGCCGACCCGGAGCTGCGCGCGCTCCAGCAGCGCTATACCGGGACGCTGCAGGCGGTCGCCACCCAGATCGAGACCCTCAAGTTTCCCTATCCTTTCTATTTCAGCCGCGTGCTGGACGTGAATGAGGCTAAGCAGCGGCAACTCGACCAGCGCTCCATCCGCTTCGCGAAGTTCGAGAACCAGACGGTGCTGCAGATCACCGGCAATTACTACGCTTCCTATGCGACTCCGCCCATGGATGGCAATGCGCGCGCACGCAAGACGTTCCTCGACGTCATGCTCCCGCTGCTCAAAGCCGCAGTGCCGCAATTCCCCGCCGACCAGGACTTCCAGGGTTTTGCCTTGGAAGTCTCTCATCACATCCGGGGCACCGTGTCGGGCATCAAGGCGGAGAATTCCGAGAACGTAGTTGTGGTCCTGCCGCGGGCGGCCGCCAAGAAGCTGGTAAACGCTACGGATGTGGAAGCACAGCAGGCGGCGCTGCTGGATGGCCGCGCCTACCTTAATGGCGAGCCCATGATGCTGTGGCTTTCCGAGGATCCCACGCCAGCCGACTGGAACAAACGTGCCAAGGAAAAGCGAGCGCCGCCGGCGGAGGCACCTCCTCAGCCCGTTCCCGCCGCCGAGGCTTCGGTCTCGCAGGCCTTGATCAAGCCGCCCGCCATGCCTGTCCGTTTGATCACGCCGAGTACGCTGAAGACGCTCGAGGCCTCCCATCAAGAGGTGGTGGCGCGCATCCTCAGGGACCTGGCATCGCAGGCGAATTTCGTCTCGTATGCTGCCCCCGCGTTCATTGGTTTCCACGAGGGTGCGTACCTGCAACTCTCCATGACCACCACCTTGGACCAGAAGCAGCCCGTCAGCCGGTACGCCGCGGCAGCGCTGGCGTTCGACGATCACGTCTCTCACCTGGTGCGGCCCGTGCTCGCCTACTTCCAGCAGGATTCCAGCTTTGACGGCGTGGATTTCAGCACCACCGTCAAGGGATCGGCCGTAGAGAAGTCGCTGGCCGTGGAATTCTTCCTGCCCTTCAGCGCCATGCGCTGCTATGCGCAGTACGACTGCAGCGGGCAGCAGTTGCTGAATTCGGGAATCGTCCTTATCAACGGAGAGCGCGCCGGGCTGGACCTCCAGGCATCTGAGACGAAGCGATGATCCAGTCGGCGGGACGGGATGTCAGCTTCCCAGGAATCCGGCGGCGCGCCTGCGTTGCCGTACTCCGAACAACCGACTCGCAACGGCAAGAAGAAAGGCCGCTTCCGGGTTTAGCCCGTCAGCGGCCATTGGTTGCGGGGGGTGGATTTGAACCACCGACCTTTGGGTTATGAGCCGAAGAAAACGGTAGCCCGTCTTTGCCTCTCAATGACTTAGGTTGACTTTGTTATACGGTGTTCTTCCCTGTTCTAGCCTATTCTGTTCGCAATTTGTTCCTCGACTTGTTCGCGAAAAACGTCTGAAGGTGCGCACCGACGTGGGAGCGACGCTGCTGAGCGCGCTCGATCACTGGGACCAGTACTTGCCCAACTGTGTTCTGGCTGAAAAGTCGGCTACTCACTGGGACGAAGAGCGTGACCGCCGCGCCGCGAATCAGGTCTGTACTCCTACATCTTCCATCCGGGCAACCGCGCTCCTGAGATTATCAGCGCTGCGCTCCACGGCTTGCCGTTCTTCGTCGGACATATCGGGCTCCAGGATCTGCTCGACGCCTGCCCGCCCGAGTACGCTCGGCATGGAAAGCGTAACACCATACTCCGGGTTGTAAAAAACCGATCGGAATCACAACTCGCTCGTCCCGTAATACCGCCTCCGCAATGCGGGCCGACACCATGCCGATCCCGAACTCACTGGCTTGATTGCCCTCGATGATCGTGATGTTGGCATACCGGACGTCATGCTCGATGGTCTGGCGGAGTTCCTCGCGGCTTTGATCCATGCGCCTCAGAGCGCCGAACATCGGCGTCCCCGCCATCCGCCAGATCAGCACCATGCCACAGCCAACGATCACGGCCAAACCCTCTGCAATGGCGATCAGCATTTCTTGTCACACGACCTGCACAATTTCCCGGGCTGGGGGAGCCATGAACTCGGGCCCCGCCGGGTCGGTGATGGTTTCGCACAGGATCTGGTCGATGGCACGCATCGCGTCCTGGGAGAGCGACCATCCCAGCATGTCGTCCATGGGCGCCATTTGTTCCGGATGGCGCGCACCCCACAGCGCCACGCTAACCCCTGGCTGGTCGAGCAGCCAACGCATCGCCAGGTGAATCACGCGCCTGCCGTAATTCTCCCGTGCGAAACTGTCGAGCCGTTCCACGGCCTTCCGATAACTGCGCGTAGCGCGGACGCCGGAATTTCGGGTCGACCTGCCGCAGGTCGTCGCCCGTGAATTCGGTGTTCGGCCGCATCTTTCCGCTCAGCAGACCGCGGCAAAGCGCGCCATAGGCCAGCGTGCCCATGCTGTTGCGGCGTATATTCAGTAGCGGAAGCGTCAAAAAGCCGCTTCGGCACGTCGCAACGTTGTGAAATGACCTGCATCTGGAGCGCCCCAACGGTGCGCGACCCATGCCCGCACAGATGGCCCCATCTTCTAATTGACCGATGCCGAGGGCTACTTAAGGTCCTCTAGAATTCCGCTCAGTCTAATTCCGCTGCAACCCCAGCAATCGCTTTTACCCCTTATTACGCACTCCATCAACTTCTTGTGGAAAGGGCGGATTTTGCCGCCAATTTGCTGCATCGAATAGATTGGATCTGTACTGCCGGTCAGCGGGTCCGAAACCCGGTCGCTCTCAAAATCCAGGCTTTGGCCAAGGTCCATCGCGGTTGGCACAACCACTGCCCGCACGATTGCGACACTCCGGTTGTCGACCTTCTTCGTCGTGTTGGGAAAGTGGAACAGCTTGTCCACGCCCGGCATTGTGCCAAAGAGTCCCTCCCACACTTGTCCGATGACCGGCACGGGAGTTCCCCGTTTCGGGTGGGTCAATTCCATGGTGAAACCAGAAACCTGAAACAGCTTAAGGGATTCGACGCGGACGGTCGTGGTTACTTGATGGTCCGCTACTCGGTTTAGCGTATCCGCCCGAGCTGTGGCGCTATTAACTGACCCCGGGGGCGCGCCGGTAGGCTCGCCGACGTCGAAGTTGACATCCAATTCCGCAGAGGACGCGGTATCAAGCGCAGTCGGAGTGATCGTGAGGGTGGCATTTCTTGAGACCTGAGCCTGGATCCTCGGTTGAGAGCCCATATTTGCGATTGCAGTGAGCAGTGTGATCTCCTTCGGCTCAAGAATTCCCTTCAATGCGGTCGCCGCGTTTTGGTTGGGGTTCAGAATATCGCTCAGAGACATTGGCGGAGTAATGTCGAAGTAATTGTTCACCTTGCCTGATACCGTAGCCTGTGTTCCGCTAATCGTGGCGACCTGAACCATGCTGTTGCTCACCAAGCCCTTGGCCTTCTCATCCCCGCGTAATGGCACCTCCAATGTTCGCCTCACGAAATCATCGACATCCTCGTTGAAGCCGTCCACGATGGGGCTGAACAAGCCGTCCACCGCGTGGGCGGTGTTTTGCAGGTCGTAGGGCACGAAATCGTTGGGATAAACGTGCACCTGCTTGTACTGGAAAAAGAAGTCCAGCAGGGCTGCCCGGAAAATGCGGAGGTTGCGCTTCTGCCTCAGGGTATCCAGCTGCTTACTGAAATTCGTGAAACATAGTGGCTGCGGCTCGGTTTCCCCCAATTTCGCGAGCTCTTCTCGTTTGCACGGGATATTCGGGCCGCCCTGCATTGCGTCAATCACTTCCTTCGCCAGTGTCGGCTGTGGCACTGGTCCTGGGGGTTCGTCGTCCTTCGCAGCAATTAGGAAAAGCAACAATCGGCTGAGCGAAGCGTCCATAACTCGGTCACCGGCTGCCGTTGAGAAGGGCGCCTCCAAGGCACGGTAATAGCCCAGGCAGTAGTGATTTTCCTTAAGACAATCCTGATAACGCTTTGTCAGATAACCGGCAAAAACCGGATCAAAAAAATCGTTCGGGTCGTTGGGGTACTTGGCGGCAGCCTTGTCCAAAACATTTCTGAACCCGTTCTGCAATGCAAGCGTCATTCTGTCATTGGCCGTCTGTACGCGTTCTCTAATCTCCTCGAAAGACCCCCGCACCTGGGAAAGCCGCTTTTGATCGTCTTTCACTTCCGAACTGATTTGATAGGACCAGACCTGCAAGGACAACTGCGGACGGGGTAGATCGATGGTTGCGACGGCGCGACGAATGTCACTGAACGGGTCGTGGCCATCTGGAGATGTGGGCGGGAGGATCAGCAACAAGTCGTCGTCACCTATCGCCTCCACCAAATCCACATCCTTGCTTCCCGAAGCTTTGTTGATGGCCGCCGCGATGGCTTTAGCATGCCGGAAGTGGTAGAGCCGCTGTACACGGTCCATCGGAAAGGGCTTCTGGCTCGGCCATGACTTCAGGGCTGGCATTGAGCTACCCCCACTGCCTTGGCCTTGGGAGCCGGCTGGCGTTCCTCCGCCCGCAGCCCCACCCGCACTGCCTGTGGCACCGCCCTGACTTGCGTTCGAGTTTGTCCCAGACGCGGATGCGCCTTGGCTTTGGGATGCGGATGCCTGGGGCGCGGGCTGGCTTCCCGATGCGCCGGAGTTTGAAGGCGGCGCGGTCGAAGTTTCGGTCGTCGTCGTGGTTTCAGCGGTGGTTGTGGACGAGCCTTTCGCAGGAGGCGTGATCTTCGTCGTTGTGGTCGACTTGACAGTTGTCGTCGGGCCGGCGGCAGTCGTATTACCCTGTTTCGGAGCGGCGCCAGATGCTTGCTCACTGGCTAGCTTTTGCGCTCGCCGGTAGAGCACGTCCCGCTCCATAGCATCGGCAGCCAGGAACGTGTCCTTACTCTTGTCACTCTCGCTGATCGATTCGGGCAAGATCGTAACGGAGTGCTCCGCTACCCGCGCTGCCAACTGTCGATGAGGAAACCTCCCTCCGAGCCCTAATATCACGTCCCTCGGGTCTAAGCTGGAAAGCACCACCGTGTGTTGCGCAAACCACCGTTCCGGATCTGAGAACGGCGGCGCTTCTCCTTCATTAATTGCCAATCGGAGTTGCTCGTCCAGGAGCTCCAAATCATGCTTCAACCCGGCAGCCTGCTTGGTTAGAACGCTCGCCGCCGAAGACTCCACAACCATCGCCGACGGGACAAACACCAGAAGCTTATCCGAATAGTCATTCGGCACCGGCTTCAGATCAAGATCCGATGTCGGATGAGGGAGAGCGTCGGAGAGGGTCGTAGCTGAAAGGCTGGTTAACCGGATTATGAAGTTGGAATTCAGCGGCACTCCCTTAAAGTTGTCCTGGTCGAGTAGCGCGAGTGTGTGATCAAAGTTGCAGCGCGGCTGTGGCCTGCTCCCAGTGCACTTTGCCGGCGCTTTGGTCTTGGTTACCGTAAGGTCGGGAGCCGTTGATCGGACTGCGAGACAGAGGTATTTCGAAGCACCCGCGGAGCTTGTTTTTGAGGCGCCTCCGGAGCTCGCCGTGCCGTCCCCCCCGCCACCCGCGGAGGTAACCGTGTAGTCTCTCCCGAAGACAGTATTCAACGTTGCCACCAGGGTGTCGGCATCGCTCCCCAGCACACCAAGAATTATTGGCTCCTGTGGCTTGGGGCATGAAGGTCCGGGCGGCGGAGCTTTCGTAGCTTTGTGGGACGACGGCGGCGGCGGTGGAGCTTTCTGGTCCGCGGCAGAGGATGAGGCCGGCGGAGGAGCTTTCTGATCCGCGGTGGACGACGAAGCCGGCGGCGTAGTTTTCTGGTCCGTGGCCAACGACGCCGCCAGACTCGCCATCACAAAGGTCCCCAGAAGTGCGGCAAGGCAAACCCCGCGCATAGGGCCTCCCAGCTGTACCACCTGCATCATGCAGGTGGCGTTCGACTCAGGTGGCGTTCGACGCGCTCACCGCGAACTTCAAGCTCTTTCCGGAGCCCGAATTATGCTTCCACTCGGGGTGGTGTCAAGGAGAAAATGGGGTTTGTTCTGAAAATGGAACAAGACCACCAACAGTCATGCTTCTCGGTTTGCGAAGTCAGGCCCCGCCCGTGCCTGCGGTTAAGGAGACTCTGAATAAGTTCTCTGATATCCACAACGGTTCAAGCTAGAGTGCAAGCAGAGCAGGTGGATGCAAAGAATGAAGCAGAGGACACTGGCGATGATGACTGGCTTTGAGCGGTACAGCAAGAAGACGCGGCGGGCGCAGTTTCTGGAGGAGATGGAGCAAGTGGTGCCGTGGGCGAAGCTGTGCGCGTTGATCGAGCCGCATTATCCCAAGGAGGGCCATGGGCGGCCGCCGGTGGGGGTGGAGCGGATGCTGCGGATTTACTTTGTGCAGCAGTGGTTCAACCTGGCGGACCCCGGGGTGGAAGAGGCGCTGTACGACTCGGTGGTCATGCGGCAGTTCGTGGGTATCGATCTGGGTCGGGAGCCGGTCCCGGATGAGACCACGGTGTGCAAGTTCCGCCATCTGCTGGAAGAGCATGGGCTGGGCGGGGAGATGCTGGAGACGGTGAACCTGCATTTGCAGAGCCGGGGAGTGCGGATCACGACGGGCACCATTGTGGACGCGACCATCATCCATGCGCCCAGCTCGACCAAGAACCGCGAGCAGCAGCGCGACCCCGAGATGCACCAGGCCCAGAAGGGCAAGCAGTGGTACTTCGGGATGAAGGCGCATGTGGGCGTGGACAGCAAGACGAAGCTGATCCACACGGCGGTGGTGACGCCGGCGAACGTGGCCGATGCGACGGTGCTGCCGGAGTTGCTGCACGGGGAAGAGACCAGGGTGTGGGGCGACCATGCGTATCAGGGGCAGACGGACGTGATCCACGAGTGCGCACCCCAGGCCCAGGACTGCACGCATCGGCGCTACCGGTACAAGAACCACGTCGATGAAGTCGAACGCGCGAAGAACCGGACCAAGTCGACCGTGCGCTCCAAGGTTGAGCATGTGTTTGGGGTGATGAAGCTGAAGTTCGGGTTCGTGAAGGTGCGCTACCGAGGACTCAAGAAGAACGCCAACCGGCTGTTTGCCACCTGCGCGCTGGTGAACCTGTTCATGGTTCGCAAGCAACTGCTGCATCTGGCGGCGGGGTAACGCCCCGAGGACGCCGCTCGCCACTTTGGCGGCTGAATTAAGTCGCCGGATACCCGGATGGGGACGAGTGAGACCGCCTGACTCGCGCGCTGCCGGTTATTCGCTGCACCAAAAACAGTGCTTGTTCAGAGTTTCCCTAACTCTTAGCCGTGATAACGTGTAAATGAAAATAAGCAGCGTTCAGAAGGAGATCCCATGCTGTTTGGCCGTCACCGGTTTAGCGTCTTGCTGCTGATTGCTGTCCTGACTGTCGGCTTTTTTGGGCTGGTACTTGTTATCGCGGACGCGCGAGCCCTCAGGACAGATCATCGGGAACCAGGAGCTGAGAAAACCTCCGGTCGGCACACGCCGTTACCAGAGGGCAAGTGGCAGTTCGCTGTCTCCGGAGACTCACGCGACTGCGGTGACGTGGTCATGCCCGCGATTGCCGCCCAAAGCGCCCGCTATACGCCCAGTTTCTATTGGCACCTTGGCGACCTTCGTGCCATCTACAAGATCGATGAGGATATGGCAGCAGCGGCGACCGTGGCACGTGAGACTCTCAGCTGTGAGGCCTACCACAGGCGTGCCTGGAGCGACTTCGTCGAAAACCAGATTGCTCCTTTTGGCGATACGCCCTTCTTTGTGGGCATTGGCAATCATGAAGTGATTCCGCCAAAGACGGAAGAGAGATTCACGGCGCAGTTTGCGGATTGGCTGCTGACCCCTGTGCTCCAGGACCAGCGGCGACTGGACGGCGAGCAAGGTTCGTTGCAGCCCAGGTCCTATTACCACTGGATGCAGGGCGGCGTAGATTTTGTTTATCTGGACAACGCGTCCGACACTTTCTCTGAAGAGGAATTGAAGTGGTTCGACCGCGTGCTGGCAGGCGATGCAGCCGCCCAGGATGTACGCAGTATTGTCGTCGGAATGCATGAAGCCCTGCCCGACAGCATTGCTCGGAACCACAGCATGTGCGACAACACCCAAAAGCCGGACGGCTGCACGACAGGCCGTCACGTCTATGAGGCGTTGCTCGACTTCCAGAACAAGAAACCTGTGTATGTGCTGGCGAGCCACGCGCATTTTTACATGGAGGGAGTCTTCAATGACTTGCCGCCACAGCGGCGTCTGCCGGGTTGGATCATCGGCACTGCTGGGGCGGTACGTTATAAGCTGCCGAAGACCGCCCCGCCGAACGCGAAGACGGATGTTTATGGTTTTCTGCTGGCTACGGTTGACCGCGATGGCAGGATTCAGTTCGAGTTTCGGCAAGTACAGCAGTCCGAGGTCCCGCAGAGTGTGCAGCACCGCTATCCATCATCACTGATCCGGTGGTGTTTTGCTCACAATTCAGAGAACGTGGATCCCCATGCGGCAGAGACGACGGCCCGCTGCACTCCACCTCTGCCTGTGAGGGGACCCAGCTAGGGGGCGCCGGCGTCAGATGTAAGCCGAATTGCGCCCCTTGCAGGGTGAGCTCTAGGGACCATCACCAACACAAATCTGACGGAGTCTATCTCGGGAACACGTTATCAATCTTCCGCATGGTCCGCTCTGCCCATTGGACCGCAGCCGTGACCAGCGATTACGTCCTCGGGCTTGACTTCGAATTGAAGAGATCGTCCGTCGTCTTATTCTATTTCCCTCGGACACGCCCCCCGGCAATCATCATGCCTGCTCCGCCCAGGATCAAAACGGCACTGACACGGCGCGCGGTTCCCGCAACAAGAAGAACTTCGGAATAGCAATCCTATTCCACTGTGGAGGTCTGGACCTGGCTCCTTAAGCCACTAAAATGCCGGAAGAGCCGAATAATTAGGGGTTCAGACTGGGTCAGACTGGGTCCCAGCGGTCCGTGGGCTGATGAATTATTGATCGCTGCACCCCGCCATTTTTGCGGGCATTCACCGCCTCCGCTGATCATCAACGCGGTAACAATAAAATCGCCGGCATTGCCCAGCGTTGTCGTGTCCATTGATGCCTGCAAGGGCTTGAGTACGCGCAGCCCGGCCGTCGCCAATAACAACCCAATGAGCAGGGAAATGATGCTCAGCGCGACCTTCTTATGAAGGGCATTCTTGAAGGGCATTGACAAGATGGGGTCGAGGATTTCGAGCAGCGAGAAACTGGCGGCCCATGGCGGCCAGTCGCCCTTCCGATTCGTGCTCTTTTGGCCTCGTACGAGCGCCTCACACGCTCGCCAGCCGTCACTGTTGTGCCACTCGTTCGGTCATTCCAACCTGAACGTTCCAGAGGGGCTTTTAGGCGCTTGGCAAATGAAAAGTCTTGCGCCGCGGCAAAAGTTTGGTTGCACACGACCGCCTTATCCTACGCCGCCTTCGCCTTCGGCTTCATCTTGCCCTGTGCCCAGCGCTGCTTCAGCAGCCGCGACAGCTTCCTCCGGGCAGCAGCACTCATACGACCGCGCCTGCGCGCTTTCCGTGCTGCTCTTGGTGGTCGACCTCTCCGGTGTCCAGCCGAGCCGACAGCTGCAAGGGCCGAAATCGCTCGGTCGATACGGTCGCGCTCCGCACGAAGTTCTGCAAGAATCCTATTCGTGTCCATGATGGCTCCTCGGACGGGTATCCTAACAGCGCACGTATGAGACTAGCAAAGGGGATTTGTAAAGTGTCTAGACCGCTCTCGACTTGAGATAGGTGCTCTCATCCTGGAAACAGCAGATTGTCCTCGCGCGCACGCGGGCGGCAATAGAGCATCTGGCCTAAGACTCTTCGGTCGGAAGACAACTTGGGCCGGCGATCCACAGAGTTCCAACCTCTTAGCTGTGTTGCACTTAGCCACACTTGTTCCATTTTTGGAACAAAGATGTCTTTCTCCTTGACAAGCTTCGAAGCGGGAGCATAATTCCCGGCCGACATCGCCTACAAGTGCCAGCTTCTTAGTTCCTGCCCCAAGCAGAGGATCGGGTCGCAAGGGCCGGTAACCGAGAATTACTGGCGAGAAGGGCTGTGGCTGTTGAACAAAATGGCTGGAGAGCGAATCGCCATCCGTATTGTAGCAGCAAGTGCGACGGCATTTGCTATTCCCTCCCTGGTGATTCTCCTTTTGTTTGGCTGCTCGAAAGGGTTCGCTGCCAACTCTCCGCCGTCCTCGAATTCGCCCGCGTTAACGCTCGATCTGGCTATGCCTGGCGTGGAGGTTCCCCCCTTTGTGGTGCCCCCGGAAGGCGGAAAGATCAGCCTAAACCTGATTCACACCCATCGAACGAGCTGTAAAGTCGACCTATCGCTCTCCTCCTTTATCGATGAACACGGCGATTCGGCAGAGGTCAAACTTTTTCTGCCGCCCGAGACGGAGGAACAGGCGCAGCCGCAGCGGCTAGGGTTCAAGCTCGTACCCGGGTCGCCTCTTCAGGTCGTTCTTTCCGTTCCGAAACTGCCGAACACCGACAAATTCACGGGACGGCTCATCGTCAGCAAAAAAGGTGGTCCGCCACAGGTCTGGAAGCTTGTGCTGACGCGCAGCCGTCAGGGAACGCTCATCCTTAGCAGGCAGGCCGTGACACTCGATGTAACGCTTCCCTGTTGCTGGCCGTGGGTGGATCGCCAGCTGGAGCGGCTCTGCCTGGTGAAGGCGGACCAGCCCTTTTCCGTAGACTTGCGGGAGAAAGGCGGGCAGACGATCCTTAATGGCATAAGCGCTCGTCTAGAACAGGTCTCCAAGGCGCCGGGGCGAGGTTTTGACCTCAGGAATAACGTCGACTTCACTCTCAACGGTGTTCCGGTCCCTGACTTTGAGACATGGCCTGCAAAGGACCCAAACGACAAAGCTGATCGGACCATTGCTGCCGGCGGTCAAGAAACGGTTGGGATGACCCTGCACGATCTTGCTCCCGGTGAGTACAATGCGGTAATCCGCTTTTCCGCCGTCGACTCGGCTGATGACGACGGCCAGAAGCTTGCCCTGACTGTGAGAGTTCGCAGTTCGGCGGTTGCATCGATCTTGTGCCTGATTGCGGCTCTGGTTCTTTCCCTCCTATCGACCAAGGCCGTGGGGGCTGCAAAACAGAGATCTGACCTTCTCAAGCGGATCGGCCAACTGAAAACGCCTTGGCTCGCGGAGCAGGAACCCGTCGTGCCGGTGGTCTGGGCCAGCGCGGCCATCCACCAGTCGGAAAAGCTCAGCCGTCGGCTCCTGCTCGCGAGCCCGGACGAGATTAGCGCCCGCGTCGAGCAGGCCGAACACTTGCTGCCTGTCCTGGATAAAATCCGGCAACTCGAGGAGAAGTTAGAAGGCGCCCGCATGCCATGGTTGGTGCGGAAGCGGGCCCAGGATGCGCTGAACCGTATAGTCCGGGAAGTCGGAATGTCCCTGTCTGACCCGCATGCTCTTAAGGGATTCGAAGACCAGCTAGTGGCCCTTGGGTGGCTGGATCCGGAAAAGATGGACGGCCTTTACTGGAGCGCAGTGAAGAACAGCATGATAGCTCTTCACGCTGAGATTGTGGCTGAGAGCATTGCCGGCGTCTCTGACGCCACGGACGAGCAGAAGAAGCGGGCTGATACCCTGCGTAACCTTAGCCAGGCCCTAGGCCGTGGCTTAGAGGCTGCCGGCAGCAAAGTACTTGCGCTGGAAAAGGCGCTTGATTACGACCGCAAGTATTCGGTACTGAAACTTCTGTGGGCCCGCAGGAAGCGAAGTGAAGATTTCGACAAATTATTGAAGGAGTTAGTCGGTCCGATCAACCCAAAGACCCCCTTGGTCGTCGACATTGAAAGCTTCTTCCACACTGCCGACGGGCAGGACTGGGAGCGGATAAAAGCCCGGGGAACATTGAAAGCCGCGCGGGCGGACGACAAACAAAAAGACGCGCCGACGAACGACAAACAAGTCGAGAAAAAACTTTCGATTCGCCCCCCCCCGCCTCCCACGGGCCTGAGCCGTTTGAAGCGTACGAGATGCTCCGGTTCACCCTCGAAACCGGCGATCCGGAGCTGGACCAGACCTACGTTTTCAGACACGGCCTTCGATGCAAATGGAAGTTCACGCTTGATTGCAACTGGGTTCCTCGATGGCTTGCCCGATGGATTTGGGGAAAAGAAGCACCGCCCCCCACGGCACCAGATCGGTGGAGATGGTTGTGGAGGAAACCCTTGGAGTGGGTCACGTGGTCTGTCGAACCCAGCATCGTCCAGTATGCGTACCGGGCAGGACAGTCTTGAGGCTGAGGTGGAACTATCGCGCGCCGCTGCTCCGAGCGTGTTGACTGCCCCGAGCGTGTTGAGCGCAACCATGCAGTTGCCGAACAACGAGAAGGGCCTCAAGATTAAGGGCTCAAGCAAGTTTAGGGGGTGGAAAGCGTTGCGGGCCGCCGAGTGGGGTTCTTGGGCACTGGCCGGGGTCGCAGCTATCGTGACCGGCCTTACGACATTCTATGTGAAGAATCCTACCTTCGGATCGTTCCAGGACTATCTTACGCTGATCGCTTGGGGCGCCGGATTTGACCAAGGCAAGAACGCCGTGCAGTCGTTACGCGGTGCCTCCACAACCACGCCCGCCAAGCCCAGCTAACTCGGCTGCCGAAGCGGCCGAGGCACATCAGAGTGCGCGCTTGCTCGGCGAACGAGGGCTCGAGCACCCGAACGCCTGATCGGCCACAACTCCCGTCCTCGCGTGCTTTCCTAACGGATGACGATGACATCGCTGTTCTTCTGGAGTCTCCAACTAGCATTGTAAATCGAGGCGCAGTATTGCTCGGAGTCACGGACCTTGCCCTCGCTACATCCTTGGTGCGCAATTGCCTTGTTCCGATTTCAGAACAAGAGTGAAAAACCCCTTACTCTCGTGTCGGCTGCTTGCTACGGCTGCTAGCGTGGGAGGTCCGGACGCAGTTTTCGGACCGCAGAGAAACTCGTTGTCCTTGTCCGAAGGCAGTGAGTTTGCGTTCCAGCTTTTCCTTTTTGTTCCGCTCTGCATCAGATAACCTGCATCGCGAGGCGTTTACACCTTTTCTTATTATGAACTCCGCTGCCACTGCAGGTGCCCCATTTCTGAATATGTTTCCAGACATGATGGGAAACGCTGCTCCGACTGCCGCGCGGTCAAGATCTGACACCGCGCGCCGGCTGGCTGTCGAGTGTATGTTTGTTCCGAAGTCGGAACAAAGATGCCCAAGCGCTCAAGCCTGACACCACAACTCTTCGTGGCTTATCATTTGACAAAGCGATGTCGGCAGAGGCGACCTTGTGCCCGCTAACTGTCCTAAAACATTAGGGATAGACGACACTAGCACCTATTGTATAACCATTTCTTCCTGGTCTCTGCCTCACCTGTTGTTCGTTTTTCAGAACAAAACAATAGATTTTTTCTCCCTCCCACTGGCTACAAGCGTAATTTTGGACTTTCCGACTTGCATCGCCCGTCAGGCATTATAATTTTCTATATCTTGGTTTCGGGCCGAGTCCTTGAACATTCAAATTGGCAGGGAGGCATTATGTCGACGAACGGCCGCACGACCGGCCTGAATTTCGCAGGTGGGTTCTGATCACACAAAAGACGCCCCCGGCCCAACGATTATCAGCCCGTAGTCGATGTTTTCATGATTGCATTAGGTTTTGATCTTGCTTCGATTCCCCTTGCAATCCCAGCCAAGGAACAATAGTGTTGATGGGATCTATCGATGAATATTATACTGCGGGGCTGTTGGAAGCTAAAAGGGAACTGCCAGATTACAACGACTAACCCTGACCAATCTGGCAAGTCTTCGAGAGAGAGAATTACGTGAGCATCGATGTCAAGATTTACGATAATGGCGACCACACCTGTATCGTGTGGCTTCCGAGCGATGGCAAGCCGATCTCGGGTTGCCGAGGGTTCACTATCCAAAGCAAGCGCACGCGCACCGGTAAGCAGGTAACCAACTATTGCCACGGGTTTGTTGGCTTCTCTCCGACCGACACGCTCGATCCCAATAATCCGTGGAAGTTCCCGGTGCAGCGATACTTATGGTGGGACTATTCCATCCAGCAGGGCGACGTTGTCCAATACACGGTGATTCCGGTGGTTAGGGATCGCAACAACAATTTGTCACTGGCCACCGCCCTGGCGAGTCCGACCACGCCCGCCATGACGATTACTGGCCAGAGCACCGCCCATATCGGTGCTTATTTCAATAAAGGGATTGTCGCCTCGCAGTGGGTGTCACGCGCTCTGGCAAATTCCGCGTACAAGGGCCAGAAGATTTCCGCGATCGTCCAGAAGCCCGGCGATGCGTTACGCAACGCACTCAGCGGGCTGCTTCGTCCGCAAATCCTGAAGCTGCTGCAGGACACGAAAGCCGCAAACGGAAAGATTTTCGCCGCACTTTACGAGCTGAACGACCCCGAGTTGATTGCCGGGCTCGTGGCGCTCGGTCAGAATTGCAATCTGCTCCTCGGCAATGGCGCTTTCAAACCGCCGGACAATGACGAGAACAAGGCCATCCGCGCACAACTGAAAACACAGATTCGCGTGTACGACCGTATTGTTGGATCGCCGCATTTCGCGCACAACAAATTTGTGGTTTTCTGCGACTCCAACGGCAAGCCGCAGAAAGTGCTTACGGGGAGCACCAACTGGACGTGCAGTGGCCTGTGCACGCAAGCCAACAATGGCTTGATCATCGACGACGCCGGCGTTGCCCAGGATTATCTCGACGCCTGGAACCGCTATCACGCAGCCGGAAATGTGTATCCGCCGACTCTCACGGCTGCAAATTCAAGCTCGACGACCTATCAAGTGGATAGCTGCAAGATCACAGCATGGTTCGCTCCTACGCAACAGGCACAAGACCTCGACTATGCGCGCAAGCTGATCAATGCAGCCACGCAAGGAATTCTGTTCCTCTTCTTCAATCCGGGCACGTTTCAACCAGATTCAACGCCGGAAAAGTGGACGCTGCTGCAAAACATCCTCAACCGTCATCACGATGACAATAACGCCTACTACAATCCCAGTCTCTACATAAAAGGCATCGTCAATCAGGAAATTCCGAATCTGACCGAGCCTCCGATCCAAGGCAAGAAACCGCCAACCGCGTCCATGGATCCTACCGTTCCCACCCCAGCTCCGGTCGCGCTTTATACCAGCGGCATCAAGCCGCCGCAACGGCTTTCGCATGATGTTCTGGTACCGGCAAACATCAAGAACAAATTCGCCTCTTGGGAGCAGGAACTCCTTGGTGCGAGTATGGTCAACATTCACAGCAAGGTCATTGTCCTCGATCCCTTCGGCGACAACCCAGTTGTGATGACCGGTTCGCACAATCTTGGCTATAAGGCCTCCAGCGAGAACGACGACAACCTGGCGATTGTGGAAGGCAACGCTCCGCTGGCGGCTGCCTACGCCATCAATATCATTGCGATTTTCCAGACCTATCGCTGGAACAGTTACGTGAGCACCAACAAAAACAGCCCGTCCATGTGGCACGGTCTGGTAGATAACGACCAGTGGCAGGCCAGCTATCTGCAGGGTGATTCGCTGGCCGAAATTCGGTTCTGGCTGGGAGACGTATCTGCTGCTGCTGCAGCTTCGTCATCTGGCACAACCACCACAGCGGCTGCGACCGCTCCGGCTCCGCCTTCTCGAAGCAAGGCGCACACCGTGTCAGTTCGCGGCCATCGCTCAGCATCTCCTGCAAAGGCCAGCAAATCCGCCGTCGCGGGGGGGAAGAAGTGAAACGGGCGAGGGACTATCGGGAAGGAAGTTTCTCCTCAACGCGACATACCTGCAATCAAAAAAGAAGAGTAACGTTATTGGGTTGATGTCCTCTATTCGATGTCGACACGCAAACCCGACTGGCCAGGCACGGGATAGTAGGCCGTATATCCATAGTCGCGCTGTGGTTCCCCTTCGTTCCAGCGCTCGTTGAAGCCGGAACGGTAATTGAAATAGAGGTTCGCAGGAGACGTTTTGTTCACAAGAATGCGTGAGATCGCTTCTGGATCGGGGAGAGGGTGTCTCGCCCCATTGGAAGAGACGAGAAAGCGCGGGCTGTCGATCCTTTTATACAGAGAATTATTGTTGTTTCGAGCGCTGCCGTGGTGCGGCACCTTCACGGCCGAGAATCTCACCCGCTGACCGCGAGCGCCGGGGAGTCGTTTAAGACCCCGCTCGATGGTACTTGGCCAGGCATCGGCAGCCAGTAGACAGGTATGATCTCCATATCGAGCGACAACGACGATGCTGCTTTCATTCGCCACCGCGGTATCTTCCTTAAAGGGAGTCGCGGCCAGCGCAGCAGGGCTGGCCGAGCCCAGGTAACCGGTTCGATATCGCTTGTCCTTTTTCAAGCGCTCCTCGGCATCCTCAGCCGAGCCTGGCGTCATGTGATACTCCTCAATCGCTTTCTTCCATTCCTTACGCAACCGTGCTAAAACGCATCTTGCTCAGGGCCCAGCACAGTCAACTCCAAGCCACCGGCGAGGGTGTAGGCCCGGAGGTCGCCTGCAGCGGGGGCGCCGACCGCGCCTCCCTCCATCGACCCGTTCCAGAAGCCCTTGCGCTTCGTCTCCTCCTTCTTAAGGTGGACAGTGAGGAACTCACCTTCAAGCGGACCGAGATAGCCGGGAGCGAGTTGCTGATATCCGTTGAACCAGACCTCTTTAATGAAGAGCTTGTCGGGTGGGTCGCCAAACAGCTTCAGCATGCCGGCAATGTGATCGGAGTCGATATGGGTGATGATGGCGAGCTCGAAACGGCGCTGATCGACTGGAAGTTGTTCGATGCGCGCGCGCAGGACAGAAGCCGTGGCGATCGGGCCACCATCAATCAAGATGCGGTAGGGCTTGTCGGCGTCGCCGTATTCGAGCCACAGGCAATCGCCTTCAAAGGCCGGGAGCATCTCGATCGCGAACACAATTTAAGCCTGACCTGGAGTGCGGCGGACCAATTTCCAGTCCGCATCACCATAAGCGGTGATGCAAAGAATCATGGTCATTCCATCAGCAAGCGCTTCACGCCGCACCGCCAACATCACGTCCCCAAAAGACTGTCCATCCTCAAGCGTGGCCAGCTTCCGAAGAAACTTCTCGGCAATCTCTACCGCCTTGGGGCCGTATACCAGGTTCGTGGTGGCGATGATGATCCCTGCGCGAGTACGATCCTCGATAGCGGCCGCAACGGTGTCGAAGGAGACATCGGCGGCGCGTCCCGTAGTGCATCCGAGGAGCATCACGATGGGAGTCCCGGTGACCTTAGGCCCATACACGTACTCCGGCGTGAGATTGTCGGTACCGAGAAGATACTCCGCTTCGGAAGCCGCGCCAGTCGGAGGTCCCATCTCGAGCCGAGTGCGTGCCCCATCGACTTTTGTATGTACCAGCAAAAAAAGCAGACCCGGATTAAGCTCTCGCACTCGTTCTTTCCACTCCGGCCAGCTCTCGACCAAGACCGGCTGCTCTGTCAGGGTCAGGCTTCTTTCCTGAAATGCCGAGATGCTGTTGACATCCGCCTTGTCAATTTCCTTGCTGTAAGCGAAAAGGCAGGCACCGTCAATGAAGGCCTCAGAAGTGCGCGAGCACGCGTCGAAGTCATCGAGACGCGCGACGGCGCTGGCCGGCAACTCAAGAGAGCGCTCGGTTTTGAAAGCGTGCCACTCGATGACTCGGTTGAATCCCCAGAAACCAAGCGGACAAACGACAGGCGCCGGTATCTCCGTCCTGGCAGCGCAGTCCTGAGCACAGGTGCCAGTTCGTAGGGCCTCAGCCGCGTGCGGACAGATCGGAGCATTGTCAGCCGGCGGTTGGAAGGCATAGATAAACTCTAGCGGGAAGCGAGCATCCCGGTGGGCGATCACGACTTGCAGCTTCTGGGCATTAAGAACCGAGGGGCTCAGCTGGTTCTGCAAGAAAGCGAAGATGCGGTTGCCGAACAGCGCCAAATCGCGAAGGAGGCTTTCGGTCTGAGGTGCATGCAGGTCGTTGAATTCGCGGAGATCCCACAGGCCCAGGTCGAGATCCTCATGAATCTTGTCTACTGCACCACTGATGGTTTTGTCAGAAACAACGATATAGCGGGCATCATTTCCGGCTACCGAATGTAGGCCGTGCCCGCCGCCCAGGTCATTCAACACCAGCGCCGCGTCGAAACGGGACCGTGCGGACAAATCGCCGGATGCCCGGCCCACAACTCCGGAAAGGACAAAATCAATGTGCGCGGCGCGCTCCAGATCTCTTGACACAGTGTCTCGGATTGCGGAATCTACTGTGCTGATTACGGGCCCGCGCACTATACCGGTTTGCAGGACACGGTTCTCGTAAAGCACGGTGACCCGGCCTTCAGCGGTCGTTGCTTTGCGACTAACCCGAAATTCGTGCTAACTATCGTTTTCTTCGAGCCGCAGTTCATGAAACAGCCGCAGCTCAAGACGACGTTTTTACCTAAGACCGGACCTACACGTCCCTGTCGATTCCCAGCGGCAAACAAAACTCTTTCAAGTCTGTTTTCGCCTATCTCTCAAGGGCTTAGAGAAGTTTTCGCCGAAAACTCCCTTTCTCGACCGAATTCTCGCCCTTTTGGGTTATGCGCACTTCACAAGACTGCGACCGCAAAAGCGTAGCAACGGAAGACCCGACTGAAACAAAGCGCACCACCGAAGGGAGTTCCTTGCGGAAGAAGGGTAAAGCCAATGGGGGACGGCGGCTGAGCCCCCGCTTCCTCCATTTGGTCATCTTGAACATTGCCGAGGGCCAGATATGAAATCGGAAAGGGAAATCGACGAAATATTGACAGTCCCGGAAGTCGCGGTCCGACTCAGGGTCAAACCGAGTTGGGTTTACGCGCATGCAGACGACCTCGGGGCGTACCGTCTGCACAAATACTTGCGGTTCTCTTGGACCAGGGTTTTGGAGCACCTCGAGAACAACGTTGGGTCCGCAGCCCAACGACCTTCCACAACCCAAATGAACTCGTGAGGTTACGATTCGCGTGGAACAAACAACGAACAAAACGCCGGGCTTGACAACCAGCCTTTCTGTATATACAACTAGCATATGTATGGGGCGACCACCGAAGCCGCCAGGACAACGTCGGAGCAAGCTGTTCCCTCTTCGGCTTTTGCCCAGCGAAATTGCCGAGCTAGAGCAGGCATCTCGCAGCCGCGGAGAGAGCATTGCCGACATCCTGCGGAAAGGCGCCGCGCTGTACCTGAAGACGAGAGGCAAAGGCGGGTCTCAACGAAAGGAGAAGAAATGAGACCTCGCCAATCAATGCAGAAAGGCTACGTGTCAAAACCGATCCGCACACGGCACGGCATCGCGTTCGTTATTCGTTACCGAGTACGGGCCGCGGACGGGAAATGGAAGCACAAATCGGAAGCTCTTCACAACATCACTGGCAGGAAGGCGGCCCGGGCAACGCTTGACCAGCGGATTCGTGAGTCGTCGACTTCGACCGTCGAAGCGACAGAGATGACGTTCGGTACCTTTGTCGAGACGTACTGGCGCCCGTACCTGGACCGCAAGTGCGTCAAGCCGTCCACCAGGAAGTCCTACGACTCCGCGCTCCGGCTCCACATCTTGCCCAAGCTTGAAGCTGTCCAGATCTTGGACATAGCACCGCTGCACGTCGAAGAACTGCTCCGAGCGAAACTCGAGACCGGCATGTCCGGGAAGACTGCCCGGAACCTGCTCGGGTTATTGCAAAGCATCTTCGCATTGGCGGTCGACAATGACTTGATTCCACGGTCCCCGGTTCGCGACAAACACAAGCCTGCCGTCCGGCGCCGGGAGAAGCCGATTTGGACGGCAGAACAGGTAAGGAAGATCGTTGACGCGGCAAACCAAGAGCACCGTGCTTTGTTCTATTGCGCCGCGTTGACGGGTGCACGCCTAGGGGAATTGCTCGGCCTTCAATGGAAGCATATCGACATCGAGGGCCGAAAATTGGGGATTCGGCAGACTCTGTGGGAAGGGCAACTCCTGCCACCCAAGACCCCGGACAGCATCCGGGTGATTCATCTTGGGGAGGCATTGGCGCAGGCCCTTGTGAGCCACCGGCAGCAATCGTTGCACGTCGGACCCGAGGATTTTGTCTTTTGCCGGCCGGATGGCTCTCCACTGAACCCGGATGTCCTGCGACGCGATGTGCTCTACCCCACCCTCGACCGGCTCGGTATTCCGCGCGCTTCGAGATCGGCTGGATTCCACACCTTCAGGCATTCGGCCGCGAGCATGGTCAACGCGGAGACCGGAAACCTGAAACTTGCCCAGAAACTACTGGGGCACTCAAACCTAAACACCACGGCGGACGTGTACACCCACACGTCGGCCGAGGACGAACGCAAAGCCGCACTCGCCTTGGAAAGGGCAATCTACGGCAATCTGTTCCGAACTGTTCCGGAAACTGCGAACAAGAACAGCCGTGCGGCGATTAACTAGGCAGGAAACGATGAACGGCTCGACTCGCAACGGCAAGAAGAAAGGCCGCTTCCGGGTTTAGCCCGTCAGCGGCCATTGGTTGCGGGGGGTGGATTTGAACCACCGACCTTTGGGTTATGAGTTCAGCTTGAAACGAGATCTCAACGTGTTACGCGGTGTGGGAGGGGTTCTAATGAGGCGGTTCGGGATGGCGCGATGACGCTATTGCGGGGCTAGGAGTGGGGCCTTCACCCGCAAGCCTGCAACCTCCGGTTAACAGTTGCACGAACCGCAAGACTGACAGGAGCGTGATCTCATGCGAGAAGAACTTCATTTTCGGCTTCCCACAAGCCGGTTTCTGGATAGTTTCCGTGTTGCCGACACTCCAAGCGCGTTGCCCCGGCCGGAGGAGGCTGGCACAACCCGACTCCAGAATGCGGTGCCGGCGATAGAGATGATAGGGAACGGCATACAGGTAGGCCTGCTCGGGAATCGAATGATGAAATGCCGTGTCGAATACGGCTACCTGCGGAACGGTTTGCCGAAGAGTTCCCGGGCCGCCAGAATGCCTTTGATGTTATTGGGATTGTGAAGGGGCGCAAGATCGATGCAGTCCTCGATCCCTTTTAACACCTTGTCGTCAATGAGAGCCGATTCCTTGAACAGTTCACCGCCATGCACCACTCGATGTCCCACGGCATGCATGTCGGCTGTGCTCTTGATTTCAGGCACGCCTGACCTTTCGGATGCGAGGTAGCGAACCAGGTATTCCAACGCCGGTGAAACGTCACGTAGCGACGCGGTGAAGGTCTGGGCAGGCTGGCTACGATGCTGAAACCGGATGATCGCCTCGCTGCCAATGCCCTCAATCTCGCCGCGACAGATGCGATCGTCGCTGTGTTCCCTAATCCGCTCAAGATCGGTGGAAATCACTTGAAATTTCAGACTGGAGCTTCCTGAGTTCACAACCAGAACGTTCATCACAGTACCCTCGGACCGGCGGGCCGCACCCAAGATAAGCTCTACCGCCCCTTGACGGCAACGATGTCCGCGCGCCCAGGTTGCGGCGTGGGAAGTAGTGAGGATCTCGAGCAGCCTGAGTGCCTTCTATCCCGAGGCCACTCATCGGCCCCAGCCGTACGTCATCCTGCTTGACCAGGACAGCGGCATTCTCAAGCGCCTGGATCTTCAGGCCAGCAAAGTAACGTCTTTCTCCCTCGTATCGGATCGAAAAAGCCAGCTAATATCCACACAAATCCTCCTCAACTAGGTGGTCGGTTGTCTGGCGATTCCTGGCGTCACCCATCTGCTCGACGCGGGGGCAGACTTGGCTGTGGTCCAGAAACTTGCTGGCCATCGGCAGATCAGCACAACGGCCGTCTACGACAAACGTGGCGAGCCGGCGAAGCTCAAGGCGGCTGAACTCGTGCGGATACCGATACAAGTACAGCGGCACATGTCACTCGCAACCCGTCGAAATGACCAACACCCCAGAAGTCGCCTTCGAGGAAGCGCAGGCCGTCGAATGGCGAGCCCTGAGTTCCCCGAAGCCGGTTTCTGGACCACGAGACGAGGCAGGGCTGGAGATGATCGACCATCCCAGGAAGCTGGGGCTCCGCGGTTACTTCCAGTCGCCGACCATCCGGGAACTGGTTCGGTTACTGGTCGCAAGGGCGTTTATCGGTACCAATACACTTGGGACGCATCCCGGACAGGAGGCATCGCTGCAGGCGGACGAGTGCGCTGCCCTAGTAAGGGATGGGTCCCTTCTCATCGAAGAAGCCGTCTGTGGGGCCGTCGTCGGGAAGAGTGGCGAGCTGGATGACGACCTTGCCGCCTATCCCTTATTGAGAAACCTCCCACAATTCGCGCCACTCTTTTACATTCGCCCTTGCACTTTGGCAGAGAAGGAACAGCCCATGCTATCGTTCGTGAACACCGAGCTCCTCCAAGTGCCCCCTGATCTGCTTCAGGCAGTCAGTCTCACACGCGTCGATTGGTTGATCGAACCCATGCCTATGGAGTATGCGTATGCTCAGTGTCACGAATGGACGATTTCTTAGTCTTGGCGCGCACATGATCGATTGCAAGTGAGCATCGATCTCGTATCTCACAGAATTGCCTGGCCTCGGCACAATGTTTCCCGCTATTGCAAGCAGCGAGGCGCGAACCCGCTCACACATTGGGCATGACGGGTCGAGATGATGGGAGTCAGAAGAGTGGGACCCCAAGAGTTCCAATTCATAACCAACCTTCCGAATCTCCCTACCGACCACCACGTACTCGGGCCACACCTCGCAGCAAATGTGGTAGTCTCTGACTAGTTCGGTTACGCTCGGGCCTACCTCAACTGATGCCACGTCACACCTCACTTCCTGGGTACCAGAGGCCATCTCCAGCCATGTCGCGACCTCGAGAGCAATGCGGGCGGACCGCCGTAATTATGAATTCGCGCTGCTCTCATCGTTGTCATTGCGACTCTCGTTGAACCTTGAATATTCGAGATTTGCTGTCCGCTCGCGCGCTAATTGTTGAAGGACATGCCTCTTGAGGACTTTGCCACAAACAAACCTCACGCCCTCCCTCATCATGCCGAGCAGTAGGTTCTCTCCCTCTTGGCTGATCGTGGTCACGTTTCTTAGGTCAACGATCAGCGTCAGCTTCGGCGCCGAGATGCGAGTGTCGTCCCACTCCCGCTTGAGCCCCGCCACCCACTGGGAAAATAGCTTCCCCTCTAGCACTAAGCGGCATCGTTGGTCCGTTCTGAATGTCGTTATCTTCAACATAAAAGTGTCTCTGAATCGATCTCGTAACACATGGCCTCTACGTCCTCTGGATACCGGCATGGCAACGCAGCTCACCGCATGTAGACGAGAATCGCACTCATCATGTCTCCGATTGCTAGTAGAAACGCGATGCCAAGCAAGACTATGGCTGCGAAGAACTGTGTGTCACTGCTGCCCGCCTGAACATATAGGGTAACGGGGTAGATCATCGCGGCAATGTTTATGATCGCGAGGATTACCCAAAACTTTGTCTTCTGAGTTGTCTGCGTCATGTTTTCACCTCCGACCTGTTCCTCAGCCGCAACCCGGAAAACTCATCGAGTGTTGCCTAGGTGTAACCAATCGTTCGCTCGCTTTTGTCGGTCGCTATCTACAACATTCATTGCAGCCATGATTAGGACTTCCTGTAACGTGAAACCGCGAGTTGTGATCTTCCACATAAGCGCCTCACAGGTTGTGCACCCTGGATAAGTGCAGGTCATCCGCCATTCCAGATTTCTCTAAGTACTTGGCGCAATTGCGCTGCTTCTCTATGCGACACTTCGCACCGTGCCCTTTCGAGGGCAGTGCCTCAATGTGGGCAGAGACTCCGAGGCCTCGAGAGGTCAGCGACGGCTAGTCGCCGGAAAAGTGCTGAACAAATCGATCGGTGTACCAAATCGTGGGGCCCATCAGTGACCCCTATGGCACACTCTGGTCGGTGAGGAACGTGCAGCCGGCATTCAGCCCCAAGCACGCGTGCATGCGGCGAGTCTTATATCAGCAACTGCGCCAGAATAATCTTTGCGATCATCGCCACCGGATACACTGCGGCGTAGGTAAGGTTGGGTGCATCGGAGTTGGCTTCGCGCGTGGCGTAAGCCAGACAGGCTGGCTGCGTCTGGATACCGGAAACCAGGCCCATGAGCGATGCGAACGGAATTTTGAGCAACTTGTATCCCACCACCATGGACACTAGCGTAACGACCAGCGTAACGGCCGCCCCCGCCAGCAGCATTGCCAGGCCGTTCTGGCGGAGCGTCTGCGCGAAGGAATAGCCGGCGCGGATGCCAACACCGGCGAGAAAGAACACCAGCCCAATCTGCCGTAGCGTGAGATTGGAGTGCAGCGGCATGATCCATGTGATGCGGCCGGTGCGCTCGAGCTTGCCAAGGATGAGCGCGATTAGGAGCGGCCCGCCAGCGAATCCCAGGCGGATAGTCCCGCCCGGCAGCGGGATGGGTACGAGGCCGACGAGCACGCCAAGAACCATGCCAAGGGCGACGGAACCGAAATCGGTTTCAGCGGTGCCGCGGATGGAGTCGCCGAAGAACCGGGAGATGGCGGAGAAGTTCTCGCGGCGGGTGAGCACGCGGACGCGGTCGCCGAGTTCGAGGCGCGTGTCTCGTGTGGGGACGAAGTCCACATCGCCGCGGCGTAGGCGTGTTACGGTGGCGCCCATGGTGTTCTCCAAGTTGAGCTCACGGATGCGCTTGCCGACAATCTCCTGGCGGGAGACGAAGACGCGGCGAAAATCCAGCTGAGAGCGGTCCTGCTCGATGTGGGCATCGAGGGGCTGGCCGAAAATCTGTTCGGCGCGCACGAGCCCGTCGTCATCACCGACGGCAACCACAATGTCCGCCCGCTGCAGCCGCGCGTCGCCGCGGGCGATGTCGCTCGACTCTGCATGCTGGATACGGCTGATTACAAAGCCGGGGTCGCGGTGCGGCCGCAGAACCTCCTCCACCGTCCGGTCGAATACGGCGGGATTCATCACCTCGAAGTCGCGAACACGGATCTCCGGACCTTCCGCGAGCGGCTCCATCTGTGGTTTCCACCGGCGGCGCAATACGGCGAACGAGACCAGCACGCCGATGACGCCCATCGGGTAGGCGATCGAGTAGGCGACCACCGGCTCGTCGGAATTCGCGCGAATCTGCTCCGGAGAGAGCCCGGCAGCGCGGCCGCGCTCGCGCAGCAATTCGCGTACCGCCGCCAGCGCTGGCGTATTCGTCATAGCGCCCGTGTAGAGGCCGGCCACGCGAGGGCGCGTCAAATGCGCCGGACGCGAGACCAGCAGCGTGAGTCCCGCGCCCAAAACCACGATCACCAGGGCGAACACGCTATCGCGATAACCTCGCTCGCGCAGAGACTTGAAGAACTCGGGGCCGCTCTGGATGCCGATGGTGTAGATGAAGATGATCAGCCCCAGCGTGGGAATCACTTCCGGGACGGAGATCGAGGGGCCGATCGAGCCCACGGCCAGTCCGACGAACAGGACCCCGACAATGCCGAAACGAAATCCGAAGAAAGAGATTTCGCCCAATAGGTATCCCAGCCCAATCACGATGAAGAGCGTGAGGATCGGGTTCTCTGTCAGCGTGGTGACAATCGGGCCGTGCACCCATTCACCCCCTCACCTGCGATTAGCACCACCACCGACCGCGCGCCGGCGCGATACGTTCCACCCTGAACCGGTACCGCTGTGTTCCATTCGCAAATCTCGTGCGGCGGGTCCAGCGCAGTATCGATCCACCGCCGCCAGTTCTCTGTACCGTTCCTCACTACCGGAAGTTCGAAGTCGAGAGCTTCCCAATACGAATTCAGAATGACGTGCATCAACAGCCCTTCATTCTTCAGATCCACACTTACGGCGAGGCTGTGCGAGCCGGGTGACCAATCCGGCTGATTGAGTTTCACGCCGTGCCAGGCGTGTTTCACCTCGCGGGGGACCTGGCTTAGACTCACGCGCCGGCGCTCATGTTCCACGTCCCGCATCACACGGAGCTCGATTAGCAACTTTACGAACCGGAGAACGTCGGCGTGTTCGGAGAGCAGACTCCAGTCGAACCAACTCGTATCACTGTCTTGGCAGTAAGCGTTATTGTTGCCGCGCTGACTACGCCGCACCTCGTCGCCCATAACAAACATGGGCACACCCACCGAAAGCATGGTGGCAGTGAAAAAGTTCTTTACCTGCCAGTTGCGCAGCCTCTCTATTTCGGGATCGTCCGTTGGACCTTCGACGCCGCAGTTCCAGCTTCGGTTGTCATCGCGACCGTCGCGGTTGTCTTCGCCATTTTCTTCGTTGTACTTGTGACTGTAGGTGACGACGTCGTTGAGGGTGAAGCCATCGTGGCATGCGACGAAATTGACGCTCTCCTCGGCTTCTCGCTCCCTTTGACCATAAATGCCTGGGCTGCCGAGTAGACGGTCGGCCATGCGCTCGACGGAATCATTCGAGCCCCGGAAGAAGTCGCGAACATCGTCGCGAAATCGGTCGTTCCACTCCTTCCAACTGTCCCCCACGAAGCTGCCGACCTGATAAAGTCCTGCGGCATCCCACGCTTCCGCAATCATCTTGCTGCCGGCTAGCGCCGGATCGGACTCGATATCCCAAAGCACCGGAGGATTCGACATGACGGCACCGGACGAATCGCGCGCAAGGATGGATGCAAGATCGAAGCGGAAGCCATCCACATGCATTTCGTTCACCCAGTAACGGAGGCTGTCCACAATCATGCGCCGTATAACCAGATGGTTCGCATTCAGCGTGTTTCCTGTGCCGGTGAAGTTTGCGTAGCGTGAGCGGTCCTCACACAGGAGGTAGTAAGTCGGATTGTCCAGGCCGCGGAAGCACTGTGTTGGCCCGTCGTGTCCACCTTCCGCCGTGTGATTGAAGACCACGTCGAGAATGACTTGGATGCCGCCCCGGTGCAGCGCCTTCACCATATCCCGAAATTCATCTACCGCGCCCAGCGGTTCCTGACGCGAGCTGTATGCCTGGTGCGGTGCAAAAAATGAGACCGGTGAGTAGCCCCAGTAGTTCGTCCGGCCTGGGGGCGCATCCTGAGAATCGAACTGAAACACCGGAAGCAGCTCAACCGCGGTAATGCCCAATTGCTGAAGGTAGGGAATCTTCTCGACCAGTCCGGCGTATGTACCACGTTTCAATTCCACCAGGCCGGAGCTGGGATGTGCGGTAAAACCGCGCACATGCATCTCGTAAATGATGGTGCGTGACCATGGTCGCTTCAGGGGCACGTCTCCTTTCCAGTCATACGCCTGCGGGTCCGTAACCACGCTCTTCATGGCCGTTGCAGTGTTGTCGCCTTCGCGACGAGCTGCCTCACGGCTATAGTTTTTCGGCACCACGACGGCGCGGCCATATGGGTCGAGTAATAGCTTGGATGGATCGAACCTGAGCCCCCGATCCGGTTCGAACGGCCCGTAGGCCCGGAATCCGTAGATCTGCCCCGCTTGCACGCCGGGAACGAACACATGCCAATAATGGTAGGTCCGGTTCGCTAACGGGTCGATGGGGATGACACGCGAAGGA